>Ga0126336_10000487_pt1 | contig 16335 bp, 4 predicted proteins | sample SidCmetagenome_FD_92530 | JGI IMG/M metagenome (GOLD analysis project Ga0126336, IMG submission 92530) | Coral microbial communities from El Islote,Puerto Morelos, Mexico - Siderastrea C C metagenome | ecosystem: Host-associated > Invertebrates > Cnidaria > Coral | place: El Islote,Puerto... | reverse complement strand
CCATAGCCTTTGTTGTTTGTCTCAGTTTACCGAGAAATCAATGCTGACATGTGACAAAGCAACACATAATATCATATCCTCAAGTTTTGGGCGTTTTGGTTTTAAAGACCTAAAAATTATAGAGTTTACAAATTTAAGAGATTTGTGAGTCAATAGTTGTTCTTCTCCCCTAAATCGTATTTTCTGAATATTAGGAACTTGGCTCGGTTTGTGAAGAAATAAATGGTCAGTCACGTGAAAAGCTTTCATCTCAAGATCAGCATCGGACGAAGTGCCGGAGGCGAGCGTGGAGTGCACCCTCCCGCTTCATACGCGCTCCGCGCTCGCGAATAATTTATCAACTTTCCGTCCCGTTTCCGCGCCTATCAACTAAGCTACCATTCAGAATGAGGTCAGTGCCTTCAAAGAGTGGGGCATGAGATTTTTTTCTTCGCCACGCCTTCAAAGGATAGTGCTGGCCTTTTGCTTTAAAACGGGAGGACATTGCAGGATTTTTTGAAGAACTTCCGTAAATACGGGGGAACAAGGTGTACTGGGGAATCTCTGACTCTTAAAAAGTAGAAATACGTTGTCTGTTTCATCAAACGTATTCGCTCAAACTCGTAAGCGGTGATCCCTATTATACAAGAAGGATTTCTTAAAGACCTATGACTTGAACCCAAATTTTTGATCCCTCGAAATGCGCTGTTAGGCAGTTTGAAGACGTGACTGTTTACTGACTAGGAAGATTTCAAAAAGAAAACGAAAAAAAAGTGAAAGATTAATTTTCACAGTTTTGCTCAGTTGTTGTTGATCAGTTACCTTTCTCATCATTGGTCTTTGTTGGATTTTCATCCATCGTCTGAACTTTCTTTTATTCCTGGCTGACAATCTGCGCAAAGAAACAAGGTGTGGTTTTCATATACTAATTTGACGTCGGGCGAAAATAAAATACTCGCATATAAGAACTCGATGGACTAAAGGACTCCCCTGTAGGCTAAATTTTTATCATTTAGACTTCCCAACATATAAGAACTTGTTTAAGTCTAGAACATGAAACATTTTCTCATTTGGAAAAAAACAGAGAACCTGTTCAGTTGTTTACGATATCTTCACAATAGGTATCTATAAGTTAATACAGACACTGAAGCATGGCACCACACTCATAATGAATTAGTCTTCTGACTGGCAATGCAACAAGAAAGTTTCCCACTTATTTAACAACCTAAATTGCCTAATTTCTCAGTAGACACCAAATATACCCTGAAGAACCTTTTCAGGCTAATTTGAAAACCGGATGGTTTTTATGCCGTGTTTACTGAACCACACCAAACAGAAGAAAGTTCAAACGTTGGTTAAATTCGTTTTCACTAATGTCTCACCTGATCTGTTGCAGACATTCTGGGTAAAAAATATTGTGAAAACGGCTGACTTGGAGTTCAAACGGCTACGTAGTTGCAAAAACGATATTCTCACTTCTGACGAAGAAAGAAACTGCGACTTCAGCGGACTAGCTGTGCTTTCATTATCTGTAAACAGCATCGGACCTTGTCGTTTCCCGCATTCGATTTCATAATCATCATGTTCTCATCATATGATCAAACTTTGTGTTCGCTCAACTGACGTAAATCAGATGATCCACAACATATTTTCTATTGTCTCAGTAGTAATTTTTGTTTTCATCCAACTGATTTGAACTTTGTGGTCGCTCAACTCAGGGGAGTAGACAGGTTTTCCCATCGGTAGGGGGGTGGAGTGGGGGTCCTTAATGAGCATTTGTAGGTGTTAGAGCTTCACGTTAGGTTTGGTAGGGGTGGGTTTTCCCCCTCACCAAGTGGCTCTCCCTCCCCCCCCCCTCTATTCCCACTCCTTTTTGATCGGAAAAGTTGGAACTGTCACTTCCTGAATTCAGTGTACAGGGGCGTTGCCAGGTTTTCTCACTTGGGGGTGGATCCGTTTGAAGGGTCACTAATAAACGTGTGCCATATGTGGCCGTGCAATAAGCACTGTGCCAATTTGAAAGCCTATTATCTTGTACGGCAATGAAACACTGAACTTACAAAACCAACAAAAGCGTAACTGGGTTTCACGAGATAGCTGATTTGCTTTGTTATCATTATTATTATTATTTCATCCCCAAGGGGGGGGGGCACGAGCACCCCCCTGGCTACGCCCCTGGTGTGTGATGGTCAATCAATGAACTGAAAAATCTACAGCCGTGAATGGTTTTTCTCGAGATAGCTGGTTTGCTTTAATAATATTGTTATTTTTTTCATTCCTAAGGGGGGCTCACCGGCAACCTAGGTCCACCTGGTTAGTGGCTACGCCCCTGCAACTGTTCGTAAACCATATGATCTGCAACATATTTTGTTGTTGACTAGTAACTGGGTTTTCATCCGACTGATTCGCTTTCCCGATAACCACCTTTCAATGTTAAAAATCAACATCATCCAACCGCAATTTCAAATCAATCTTAATTTGAGAATGTAATATCAATTATGCAACGGTCTTTGCCAGGACATTTGTTGTTATCGATGTCAGTATCATGCGATGTCAGTTCCTGATGCTAAAAGTTTAGACTCAATGTTGTGAGTCACGTGATGTCAGAAATGTGGTCATTATCTGATTGTTACTGAACAAAAGTTCAACGAGCACTTTCTCAGAATTTCCCCTCAGCTTAGCATAGAGCAGCTATTCTTTGATGACAACCGATCGAATCGTTCGGAAGAAACCGGTTTCCTGGATTCCACTAAATCACACAGACATTTTATGAGGTTAATAGCAATTGTGGTCAAACAGGACCTTTTGTAAGAAACTTCAGATATTTCTTAGCCTTGTTCTTTTTGACCAACCAAAAACAGTCGAGATTTTTACATATACTATATATTTGTGATCTCAGTACGTGTTGAAAACCGCCTTTGGAGTGGCAAAAACGATATCTCCACTTCCATGCAACGAAGAACTACGAAGAAAGGATATATTTGTACACAGTCTATCCCTTTATCAACAGTATAAGGTACCGGACATTATGTTTTCATTATGTACGTTCATCATATGACCGGTCTTGATATCATCTCAACTGAACGTATATCATATGATGCTTAACATATTGTATTATTGATCACCAAGAACCTCCAATTTTAAAACACAACATCGAACTATAGCAATTGATAGCCCTCATTTGAGAATTTCGCATATAAGGCTCTGTGGCAGCAATGTCGGTTTCTATCAGTGCTGGTATCGTGCGATGTGCCAAAGTAGTACTATTTCACCTGATGTTTTGGCGCAATCTTGTCAGTCGTATGTACATGTTGTATGTGGACATTTTTCTGATTGTTACAAAATTTTTTCAGAACTTCCGCCACTATTCTTTGATCATAACCGATCCAATTGTTCAGTACAGTTTATGAGAGCAACACCAGTTGTAAACAGACAGAAACTTTTGGAAGAACTTTTAAATATTCTTTAGCCTTTTGCTTTCCAACCAATCATAAAGAGTCTGTATTTTTGGCAAACAATATTTTTTGGAGGAATGAAGAGGCACATTGGCTACTCAATATTTAAGACCACATGTATGGACCTTAAAAAATATGACTGAAATTGAAAAAAAGAGAAACATTTGCTAATCTGCCCCCCCACACACACACACACACACAACTTCTCCTGACAATATCACTACATGATAATATGAACAGGTCATGAGAATGAAATTAGTGATCACCAAGATGAGATGTCTTGAGGTTTAAACAAATTCTCTTACCTTTTACTCCAAGAAAGGTATGAATACTAGTGAGGAAAAGTAAATGTTGATATTGGGGATCAAAGGAACAACAAGGTGAGGTTTTTGTTTCCCATTGGTGGCCAGACAAACGGTTTCCACTGAATTTATTTGCTAAGTAGTTAAATGATCAATGATTACTTCAGTTGGTTTTCCTGTCACTCCAACACTCTAAGCGCCCGACTACACGACGAATTTTAACCGGGGTAAAATTTTTGACCGTTTGGGGGACTGAGGTTTTGATTCCACTACGTGAAAGCCCAGGAAATTGAAATTGCGAGGAAAACTACAATCAGAGGGCCTTCGATTAAACTTTTTTAGTAAAATCACAATGATTTTGCCCGCCGAAGTTCAAGTTTCAGTCCAAACTGAAATTTGGTTGGGTTTGCATGTTGAGTTTATTTCAGTGTCTGTCAGTCCAGTAAGCTCAAACCGGATGGAACAGTTTCCAGACAGGACAGTTTCCAGGGACAAATTTTGGCAGTGCTAAAACTTTATTCATGTGATCGCAAAAATCTTTTCTAGGAGTTTTGTTCAAGAAACCGGACTTCCTTTCCAGCCTGGACTGAAATTCGCGATGTAATTGAGCCCTTGAGCCAGTGTTTGTCTATGAATGTCCTTTAGTCGAAGAGTCCCACCCATTTTCCTTTGATAATAGGTTTCAAATAATTCTCGCCATACCATTTAGTTAATTTATAATCAACGTTTTTCACGGTCGCATATGTTTGGTCGTTAATAGTGACAAAAGAGAAGTCTTTCATCCAAGCTGACTTGCCCTTATAGAAGTCAACATAAACATGTGACCTCCAAAGACCCGAAATCGGCAGCATATCCTTCACTGCTCTCTCGATTTCACGGCTAAACAAAGCGTTTCCTTCTAAATCGTGAGGCCCCTCGAAAAAGGCAGCTGTGTTGACCTCATAATAAGGAGGCATAAGCATATGTGCTCTTAGCATCCCGAAAGACTTCCCTACATAATACTTGCCCCCGAGTTCATTTCTAAGAGCCGCAAACGTCGATTGGTTTTTATATGCTGACTTTGGAATTGCAATATCAACGTCATACGTCCAAGGTATAATGGCCTTGCTTCTGACAGCACCTAACAGAGTACCATAAACTAGACGGTATTTTATTCCATGCTTGTCCAACGCCCGAGTAAAATCTACCAGCATTTGCCCTAAAACAGTGCTACAACATATCGGCGCAGCGATGCCGGGAAGACTTCGCGGCTTCACGTACGGTTTCTCTGGACACAATTTCCAGTTTGCAACACAAGCTGTCCACTCGATTCGATTTTCCGTCACAATGCGAAGAATCTTGTGTTTATTACCAAATGACGCATATTCCGCAAAATTCGCTCCTTCGAGGTTTCCTCGATCCGCGCGCGTGAGTTCGCGTGTCCACGCACAGTTTGTTAGTTTTGCCATTCTTAGTTCACCTTTAGAACGAACAAAAAACTCCAGCAAGGTGACTTTTCCAAAATCCTTGATTAATCCTCCTATTTTGTCAAAGATATTTTTTCTCACGACAAATGGGCCTTGTAATATATTGCAGTTTTGTAATAAAATTTCTTCCTCAAGAGAAGAGTTCTTAGTTGCCGAAAATTCATTTCCTAACAGTTTTCGCAATTTTACTATTTGAAGTGGGCCCGTATTTCTTATGATAACGCTCCATTTCTTTGCATTAAATCGGCACCAGGACGACTGCAAGGAAGTCTTTCCCGCAGTTTTGCTTTCATCTCCAGTTTCGTGTTGTCCTCTTCTATTTTGTGTCGAGGGATGCTGTAAACAAGTTGCACCGTCAAATCCTTTCTTCAAGTCAAGAAACTTAATTAACTTCAAAACAGCACGCCTATCATTTGCCGCTAACCAGTCCAGCAAAGTTTTATTTTCCTGTTCAGAATGTGAATGAGGAAAAATCATCAGCAGCGAAGCGTTACCGTCTGTCCGTGGAAGTGATTGAGAATATGTGACATCGTTAGTTTTAAGCCACTTCGGTGGCGCGATCATGGTGTTTGCTGATGAGGGTGCGATCAGGATTCTTGACGACGATGGCGCAATCATGATTTTTGACGACGATGGCACGATCATGATGTTTGATGATGAAGTAAGGATCTGAATGCCTAACAGACCCACCATAAACAAATACATCGCTAGAAACGTTACAAGTACTATTTGAAATCGTGTTGACCATATTTGATGGAATTTCGTCCCATAAAAACATTTCATTATTGCGTTGGACGCCGAGAAAGTTTCTTAACCACAAATTGTGTCGGTGTCGGTGGCTGCCGTGGAAACTGCTCAGTATCCTTCTCCGCAATGTTGCCTCTTCTTTATAATATAAGTACGACGGCACACAGAGGAGAGACAAACGAACTGCAAAAAGCTTGTGTTATAATGTTTTCCACGGCCTACGCCAATAAGGTTGAAGCTTCTGAAAGAGGAAGTGGATATTGATCTAGAATGTCAGATGTCAATTTGAAAAGGTAAGCTAAACATTAGTTTTCAGTAAACGTAAGTTTAAGGTACACTGAAAACTTGTCCTCTTAAAAATGTCAACACAAGAGAATTGTAAGTTACCCAAGTAACTTTCCCACAAAACGTCCACAACAATAAGGCAACAAATTTGCGACATTCATATCGCCCCGTGTAACATGTACAGAATCCGGAATCCACGAAAGTTTGAATTTTGGAATCTGGAATCTACACTGGTATAGAATCCGGAATCCACTAAAGTTGAGCAACTATAATGGTCATTTTTCAGTACTTAGAGGGATCTTATCTAATATGACACAGCCGATTCGCGTAAAGTGAAAGCTAAAACTACATTTTTATCCGAAAATTGATCGAGGACAAGTTGTAGACTTTGCCTTTAAAGAATGAGCATCTTTCGCTTTTTTGCAGTATGGGAAACGAGCTTAATAAAAATTCAGCGTCCATTTTCTTCAAAAATGAATATCAATTTCCCGATGATACAGTGGATTATTTAAGATACAGGTCTCCTCTTCATTTAAACGAAATCCGAGCAAAAGAAGTTTAGACTTTCACGATAGAAAATCTTAAGGTTAAAAATTAACAATAGCTATAAAAATAATGACCTAACGACCGTACAGGAGTGCCTAACATGCAGTTCAGTTTCGGTGGAATATGTCTGTTCAGATAGCCAAATTCTTTGGCGAAACATCACCTAAGACTTTCCTAAGAATTAGTTTATTTTATTTTCGCTTTCGGATGGACTATTATGTCGTTTGAAGTGCGAAATTAGGTTTCGAAAAGCCGACACTGAGAGCTCAGAAATTCGTGATACGCCGATACGAGTAATGTTTTCTGTCAAACTCAGAACAGCTCAACCTCTGTTAGCGTACACAAATATCCCTTTAAGGGAAACACCGAGAAATGAGAAAACGACCTTTGCTTATTTTGCTCAAAGTTTCTCCTGGATTGCTCTGCTTTATAAACGAAAATAAAAACCGATATATATCACAGACACCCGGCGAGGAATATTGTATACATCATATCGGAAACAACCGCCTGTTCCACCGTCAGAGATGGCAAAAAGTCACTAGAAGAAATTTTACTAACATGGATTTGAACAATGAATGATACGTGCCTCTGGACCCCTTCTCCCTTAAAGTAGTGAAGCCTAGAAAGTTACAACGCGAAGATAGCGATAAAAAAAAGACGGCTAAGTCCGAAAGAAACGAGGGTATTGGAACTTGGCGGTATTTAATTTTCTGAAGAATAGCAATAAATTCAATGAAAAAATGGCCATGTTTTCGCCCGGGGTTCTTGCCAAATGAAAACGTGTAAGGAATAAAAGGTTCACAATCTCAACTTGACAAAAGTTAACTTATCTTTTCATTCATATAAACGGATTAAAGTTTTTACCTCTCAGTAATTCCAAAGTACTGGCAAATCGACCGACGAACTGTCTTCGGACTCTTGGTTGGTTCAGTTCTAACACGTGTTCCTCCGCAAGCTCTGCAAGAAGATATAACCTTAGCCAATTTTGTTGGGAAGGTTGTCACATTTTACCATGCTTTTGTTTCCCTCCCCTCCCCCTTTTTAATGTTGCATTTCAACGGACTTTTCTTCTGCAGTACACACATGTATTGTCTGGCAAACAAATTAACATTGAAATGTGGGGGGGGGGGGACTGGCGAATAGAGACAAAGACTAATTGATGACGGCATATTTAGATAAGATGAATAAAATCTTACTAAAATTCTGTTCATGGTCAAACCTTCCCAACAACTTCCGACGAACGTTGTCTCTAAAAATGTGGGTGCGGTCAAGAGGAAACTAAACACGACTATATTGTTCCAAGGCAAATGCCTACATGCCCCGCATGAAACTGAATTAAAGTAACAGTATGTATACAGTTGTAGTCTAAGGTAATATAAAATGGCCCAGTTTTATAAAATTGATCGGCTGGAAACCGGTTAAAAGAAAGCCTTAAGGAGGTGCAGTTGTTATTTTATCTTGATGTTTATAAATCTTTTCAAGCCATTGTACTGCAGTTTCCCTCAGATGGGAATAGAGACAGTCTGCTCCTGAAGAAAAGCCACTGCTTTGTTTCGTTAGCGCATGCGATCATCCATTATAGCGTGGCCTGATATGCTCCAATTGCTGAAAAGGAGATATCGTCCATTTACCAGGTCCGAAAAATTTTCGCAAGCGTGACATTGAGCTCACAACAGATACTGTGGTGTTTGAAACGGCTGACGTGTCAATTGTTTTCATTAAGCCACGCGAACACTGAAATGACGAATGTCCGTCGGATATTTTTTTTTACTTTTGGCGTAAATATCCACCAGCAGAACAATTGCATTTGGCTCCTCGTGGATATCGCTTTGCTCAACTGATTTTGGAAATTGCTGGGCAATTCGTAAGAAGTATATCACATCCATCCTTAGTAATTTGCGAGGGGTCAGTCATTGCCCGTGATGTTTTGACGCGGGCTTGTTATCTTCAAGATCAACCAACATGATCATTACTCCACAAAGGAAGGACATTACTCTATTTATATTTGCTGAAAATACAGTGTTTGAAGTTAGCTGCAATTGAAGTAAGCGCTTTTCTATAATCGTACTTGCCTAGGGTTTCTGCTGTATTGGAATAAAACACACTCAGAGGTCTTGAAAAGGTGAAATCTCACAATACTCCATAAAATCGCGACAAATTAAATTCCCTTGTGGTAAGTATCGACTTTTAATATTTATTTTGTCACTACAATGCTAATATATAGATTTAGCCAAGCCTACAAGCGGAGCCGCCAAGGAATAAACTGGTGTTCGTTTCTCAAAATTGGTCCTGAAACTTTTCGGTCCGAAATACTGAGATTTCGGGGCTTTTTTTGACTCGTTCGCTTTCGAAAAGTGTTCTCTCAAAAAGCCCGAAAGTGTTCCAAATTTCCTCCAATATTTTGGGGATCTGTTCTGTAAAACCAAGCTCGAAAGGTCACCCTAGAGGCTGAGCACAGCTTGATTATGTTTTCTTCGAGCATCAAACTGAACACATATTTTACTCACAAGCCGTCTTGCTTGGTCTTTGCCATGTTTCCATATCCTGTCATTTAACTATCACGGCTTGTCAAATCTCCTTGGATTATTGGCTGTTCCCTTAAATGAACTTGAAACGGCGCTCATTTACAACAACAAAATAAAACTTATTCTGAAGTAAATGGGTTACAATATCTTCATCGCGTTCGAATGTTAACAACTAACATGAACTACCACTATTAGTCTAGTCAAAAATTTATACTGGGATTTCACCGGCTTTTTACTGGGATTACCCGAAAGAAAGGAGAAGCTTCGAAGCACATGTAATAAAATTATCGAAGAAATGTCGCGTAGGTTTTAGGCGGTCGCAAAGAAATTCTAGCACTTTGAGGAACACACATTACTTACCGGATAAAATAGCTTTAAACCCAAAACTGCGTCGCTTATAGTTACTTAAGTAGCTTTTATATTTCGTTCTCCAACTTGAGACCATCGAGATTGAAAACAAACAAACACCAAACATGCTTAACTCTACGGCATAAGTTTTGCGGCTGCGAATTGTTTAAACTTCGGGTGCTTTTGGAAATGCACAGAACTGTTTTTGGAAGCTTTTTGGATAAAATAGGTTTAAAACGACAACTGCTTCGCTTATAGTTTCTTAAATAACTTTTATATTTCGTTCTCTCACCAGAGACCATCAAGGCTTTAAATTATGGCATAAGTTTTGCGGCTGCGAAGTAAGTTGATATAAAGTTAAGCGCTTTGAGGAACGCATAAAACTGTTTTGGGAAGCTTTTCGGATAAAATAGTTTTAAACCGACAACTGCTTCGCTCGCTATTGAAAACTTCTAGGACAAGAAAATCGACAATTACACAAAGAGATGGACCCGACAGTCAAAATTGAAAGCAATTATTCGCCGAAATCTCACTGAAGTGATTTGACCTACTGTTATAAATAAACAAACACAAAATAATGGACAAAGTGTCATTTTGTTTATTCGAAAACCCGTAAGTTTATACCTAAATGCAATTCGTGTTACACTTCCAGCACATATCGTGGGCCTGTCTACGCGTGTGAAATCGGCTTAGCATGGCAAAATATTTAAGACTACATCTGTCACAAATCTGAGCGCGTTTTCTAATAATTTTTTAAAGTCAAAAGTAAATGACATTTCTGGTGACATAAATTAAATATCGATTTCAAAACGTAATTTCTTTGACCGTAATACTCAAAATCATGTACCGGTTGTTTCAGAACAAGACAAGCTCTCCGCCGTGAAGAAAACAAGCATGAAATCCTGGAAGGCAGATTTCGTAACTTGAACTTTTCGCCAATTCCACCAAAAAGACAACTGAGCATTCTTTTGAACTATTTCTTTCCATTTATAGATATTGGATGTTTTTTCTGTAGTTTAAAACTTCAGTACTGTCGAACAACCGTTTTGATAAACAAGCTACTAAAGCTTATCAAAACTCCTCTTTTTCAAAAGCGACGGTGGTCATACAATTTCCCGCCAAGAAAAACACCGGTTGCGCAAAAGGACCGCGCGATTTCTCGCATTCTCCACCCTCCGTAGGGGTTGTTTTGAGACTCCCCTCCCCCACACTCAGAGTCTGTACGGACAGATGGACGTACGCTGACGTCATAACCAAAACTTCTCGGATCGATAGGTTACCAAATTTGCTTAGCAATGGTGCTCCGCTATTAGTAACCATCAACATATGGCACTGAAGCTTCCTGCCAAACTGAGCTCCCGTAAGCGACCACTTTCTAATGTTTCATCACTTGGTCGCTTACGAGAGCCCATTCTTGTAGCGACCAGCTCTAGTTGCGACCACTTTTCAGAATTCTCGAGGTAGACGCTTACGAGATCTTGTATCTAAATACCGTAGAGTGAAAAAGAGGTGCTTCTAAACAAGTAAAGCGCGAGCCACCCGGACCGTCTGAGAATAAGGCTAGCAAAAAAAGCGAATGAATTAACTTTTTTCTTATTCGATAAAATACTATTTTTAGAAACTTCGAATTAAAGGCGCAAAATACGAAGCCCAAGTTAATGCTAAAATAATTCACCAGCGGCCGTAATCCCAAATTGGCACAATTTTTATTTTTTCATTCGGTCTTTGTTTGAAGGCATGCAGTCAGTGTACGATTGTACGCTTTTTAGCTTATATTTAGCTGCATCTTATATACCATACCCCGGGAAAATATCAACGGAGGTGCCCTTATACAAATACCCTACAAATCAAAGAAAACGTCCACATAAAGGTAACTGACTTAAACAGTGGCCAAGTACTGGCTTGATTGCTTTGCACTGTCCCGTAAAATCCAAGTAATCATTTAAAATAATGTGGCAATCGAAGAGATCGCTGAATAATTCGAAAAAATCGGCCCAAAAAAGAAACGGCGACGCGAATCAATGACACCCGGTAAAATCCGTAAGTGTGGACTTTGAAATGAGCCCTACTGAGCGCTTACTTTCCTATGGTTTATGCCACAGCGTCTGTAAACTGATTGTGAGGTCACTCATATGAAAGCTACGGACTGCTTTCTTGTGGTGTTGTTTATCATACTGTTCAATTTGTTTGTACCTTTTGTTTCTAACTTTTGAGCTATACAAGGAAAATCTAACTTTTTTAGCCTGTAAACAGGTGCCGAGCTCTGTCGGCGATTTTTTTCTCGTTATTTGTCTCACCATTAGCCTGTTGGCAGGCTGCTAACTTTTGAGTCTTAAGTTGAAGGTATGATCATTCGAATGAAAACCATCAAGCTTTGTGCCTCTTTGGTATTCTTTGCTTCTAAATTTTTGTGCAAACGGACTTTTTATACAAACTTTTCAATTATTTACTTTTGCCACAAAGAGCTAAACCAACCTAAACAAAAATGAATTGATTTAACTGCTTTACCTTGTCACCTCTTGCACTGTCTCGATGTCTCGAAGAAGGGTCTCAAAGTATAAAGCAAGCCCGCCAAACTCTGTGTTACAAGTTCAAATTGATGTTCAACCCTTTTTATAAACAAACGCGTCTGGGACAGGAAGTTTAAACGAAGTATTAATTTCATCTTATTTTGTCTGCCCGTGCATAGATATTGCATTTGACGTAATGCTTTTCAAATAAAAGAACTTTGATCGCTCTGTTTTTTACCTCAGGCCAAACATTTCATGATCCCAATGTTGTTGGTTTTCAAACACCTTCGTAGTAAGAGAGGCCCAAATTAAAACTTACAAAAATCGAATTTTATTTTAGGAACTCTGGCAAGCGACGCGACGTCTGTACTTTCGAGATTAAGTTAAGGGAATGGTCGCACATGAGAGATTTACTGAGAGATCCTGAATAAACTAGACCTTTTAATTGAACGGTATCTTAGTGACGAGTTTTCATTAAGATTGTGGCGTAAGTAAGATTCTAAGATGGTTGCTTGTTAGGGTGGTTGCCAGAGAAACTCGCTATAAATAAAAAGTTCTTACAAAAGGGAAAAGAGCAACGCCATGGAATGAACCGTTCACTGTAGTCTCCGTCACAAGACAGTGACATTTTTTATTAATTTGCAACGTTAATTTAAAAAATAAGACATTTTTCACATGAACTTCACATTGTCACGAGAACATCGAAACGTTTGTTCTCCAATATTTATCGCTTATTTTCATTCTATGAAAAACGAATGCAGTTTTTATTAGAGGAGAGACATCAACAAATAATCGAGTAGAACATCAAAACCAAGTTGTCGTTGTTTTTTTGCAGTTACGCGAAGTTTCGTTTGGGTTGTGTCAGGTGTTGGGTATTGTTTCAGTCTAGTAACTTAACAAATTCAGATATTTGTATGACAGCAAGCGATACCTCCACCCATACAAACTTTGGCAGGTCATCTACAAAAAGTTTAAAGCAGGCTGCGGAAGAAAGACTTTTAAATTACTAGAAGCAATACCTCCACCCATACCAACTTGGTGAGTTTCAGACTGTTAATTCTCGGAAAAATTTCTTAAATTGTCATGAGTTTCCAATTGACGGTTCCCAGCTCGAAAGTATATTTTAAACCGCAGGCAAGCTGTTAAAAGCCGCAAAAAAAAACGCAACACAAGTTAAATTGCACAGAAGACACAAGACGCACAAAACAAAAGAAAAAAAACTTTAAAAGCTTTGCAACAGCGCTAGCAACACTAGTAAGGAAAACAACACTTCCGTCGACTTGCGCTGGGCGCCCAAATCATACCAAACTGCAGGAGGTCCTACGTGAAAAACTTGCGTCAATTTGCGTATGAATTTGAGCTTGGTCACTAAAGTGAGCACAAATAATCGCCAGTGGGAAAAGGCAGTGGCCAAAGACATCGACTCTGTTGTATGCCATAAGGAGTCCTTGTTAGTGTAAAACCGACATGGCTTCAGTAAAACAGCGACCTAAACGAAATGAAATAACAACGACGAACGGCCTGCAAACCACCCAAAATTGTAACAAAACAAGTTTTGAATTTCAGGGGAGTGACTTACATACACCGTATAACCGGGCCTCTATAATAGCACAGGGTTTGCTGTTTTTTTAGATCGTGCCGTGATTGAATAGAAAATGGCCAGACGTAGTCGTTATTCTAAAACATTAGTCTTGCAAGACAGATTCTAAAACCACTCAAAGCCACGTTTTTTATTTTAAAAATAACGAAAGGGGTCACAAAAGGTTAGAAAAGCCTTTATGCCTAATGGGCTTTAATGATTGTCGACGTTTCCAAAATAGCCTATTGTTGACGGGTGGTTTAAAGCATTATCTGTTGTAACCTTGGCGCTTTAATTTAGATTTTTCTTTCAAAAAGATGGCAACTAAACCAAAGTATAGAAAAGGGTGCCAAATGATGGCAAAAGTAACAAGAAGAAACACAGGAAAGCTTGGAGCGTTAGGTCACTGACCCAGGGTAACTGAAAACCCAGGGGAAACACGGCAACCATAGGATATTCTACTGTTTTGGCTTGTCCTTGAGGTATAACCATAAATGATACGTGTCTCTAGACTGCTTCTACCTTGCCAGTAAGGTAGTGATACCTAGAAAGTTGCAACGCGAAGATAGCGATAAAAAAAGACTGCTAAGTCCGAAAGTAACGAGGGTTGGAACTTGGCGGTATTTAATTTTCTGAAGAATAGCGATAAATCAATGAAAAAGTAGCCATACGTTCGCCCTGGGCTCTTGTCAAATGAAAACGTGTAAAGAACAAAAAATTCACGATCTCATCTTGACAAAAATTAAATTATCTTTTCATTCATATAAACGGATTAAAGTTGTTACCTCTCAGTAATTCCAAAGTACTGGCCAATGGACCGACGAACTGTCTTCGGAATCTTGGTTGGTTCAGTTTTAACGCGTGTTCCTCCGCAAGCTCTGCAAGGAGATAGATCAAGAAAAATATCCTATCGCTTTTATGCTCGTCTTCTCTCTGTGAATATCCGTTCGATAAGAGGTATTTTAATTACCTGTAAAGGTTTTCTGCTTGGAAAATTAAAGGTTTTCTGCTGAGAAGATTAAAGGCTTTCTGCTCGGAAAACAGCTTTTCGCTAATGCGTTCCATCACTGGCTGCTTTTTACTTAGAAACGCTGGGGGAAAAATCGCTCTAACCACGAAAACGTGTTGAGCCGCGAGACTGTACATTGAGTGCAATTCTGAAATTTCTCAAAATTGTATTGTTCTTCGTTGTTATGATATCAGAAAGAGCGCTAGAGCCATCGGCTGATCACGTACTTGTAAATGCTACAGGGATACCACATGCGGTGTGACGTCTAACAGAAGACATTTAGCTTTTTTTATTATTATTTTGCTTCAAGGCACAAACAATTACAAGCACAATTGCAATAAACACAACAATAGCAATCTGTTACCGAACGATAATTATTACTAGTTACAAATTGTAGTTAGGTGCAGAGTACCCCCCACTCACACACACATCTACAAATAAAGGCATAGAGCAACTATAATAAGAATAATCAAATACAATATTGTTTACAGCAGAGTTATGAAAAGTTACAGTAATAAATTTTTCACACGCTATAGTAGTCGCGTTAGTTAACAAAACAAAATATTCTATGGAACAATCGGTTGAGTGTCTTAAGATAATGTCCTTATTTAGAAGTGGGGTTTTTCTAAATCATATCTCCAGGTGAATTTGACTATGAATTCGTTTAAGGATAATTCTCTTAGAGATAGTTTTTGTGTATACACCTGTATAGGTAATACTTAGCGAATAAAATTGTGAAGTTCAGTTTTTTACTAATTTCAATGTATTTTGCTTTTTGCTACCGGTTTTTATTCCAAAGATTAATTCGCTTGGAGATAACGAGAAAGAGGTGACATTTTCAACATTAAACCATTTGATGACTTCAAGGAAGAACAATTGTGTCCAGTGACACTTCGAAGAGGTGTAAATTATTGAATCGTTTTGTCCACAGTATGAACGCAGCGAGTTGCCCCCTATACCATAGATGAACAATTCTTTTTTTTTTACTACAGTTCGGTGCAGAACCTTAAAGTAAAAGTCCTTAAGCTTATTGTCACTACAAATGCTTTTCACACACGTAAAGGAGGTTTCTAGGATTGTTTCGTCCATTTGCAAGTCTCTTTTCCACTTTGCGCTTGCCTTTATTTCACGATTTTTTATTTGTCGATCAGAAGCCAATAATAGTCTTTATTTTTCATTTTGAGCTAGCCTCCGTAGCAAGCGTTTCGGTAAGGCTTTCCGCACGTTCGATGCACTTTTCGCTTTTCTGGCCGCGGGAAAATTGGGGCGGGCGCATAAAAGTGCGTGGAGGGGGAGGGGAAAGGAGAGAAGGAAACGCTTGCCCGCAAACCCCACGATTTTGAAAAACCCGTTCGTCCACGAACGGAGTTTCCTGATTGGCGCGGCCTGGTAGTGTTGATTGCCAAGTGATAAATCCGTCAATCAAATCAGGTATGTTCATTTGAACGTGACCCGCATGAACACAACGAACTGGTTCTCGTTATCGGGGAATTCTTCTCACTATCACTATTTTTACCTGAAGTTCCTCTCAAGATCATTTTTGTCCTGATCCGACGGCAGATCTCAAAGACTTGCGGCAAGCTT
>Ga0126336_10000486_pt1 | contig 16347 bp, 14 predicted proteins | sample SidCmetagenome_FD_92530 | JGI IMG/M metagenome (GOLD analysis project Ga0126336, IMG submission 92530) | Coral microbial communities from El Islote,Puerto Morelos, Mexico - Siderastrea C C metagenome | ecosystem: Host-associated > Invertebrates > Cnidaria > Coral | place: El Islote,Puerto... | reverse complement strand
CTGACGTCACAACCAAAATTTTTCGGATCGATAGATTACCAAATTTCCTTAGCAATGGAGCTCCGCTGGCGGGCTTTGCCCGCCGGCTCCGCTATAATTGGCTTCGCAAAACTGTTCCCGAAAGATTCAAATGAACAACAAACATAGAAACAAAGGACAACATAGTTTTAATATTTTGACTTTATCCCCTATCTCTGGCAAGAAATACAGCTAAAAGTAAGTTTCTTTACGCACTTCTGAAAGAAATATCAGGAAGAAGGACCTTACCAAGCTGCTCCAAACTGACTGCAAATGTAAAATTTGTACAAAATTTTACTACTAATCATTAGTTTTTTATTTTATTTATTTTATCTTATTTATTTTTTATTTTTTTATTTTATTTCATATTTCACAAAAGTAATTAAATTATTATTATTATTATTATTATTATTACAATTGCCATTACATGTCGAAACACGTGTTCTTTTAAACTCAAAACTGTCATGCTTGTTCTTTAAATTATTGTCAATTTGCTGTTATCACAACCTTCACGAAACATTCAAAAAAGGAAAAAAAAAACTGGTTTATCTAGACTTTCTTTTTATTATTTATATGGCCAAAAGAGAGCCAACAGAATAAACAGGGCAAGTAAAGAAACACAGAAAAACTGCTGGTGCTGCTTCATGTGATTGGGAGATGGAAGAAGGATTTACGTGCGATCCACAACACGTCTTTGCGTTTGCTCCAAACTGCACGCTTCTAAAAGTTCATATCTAAGGTGTGAACTTTTCACAATACCTCAATCTGATTTTCGTACTTGTTGTTTTCTTTTTCCTTGAGTACCCTTTCCAAATTTCCCGATTTCTCAGCCTTGTAGGTTCGCATATTACTATTGAAAACTTTCTTTGATAGTAGGCCTATCGAACGAGCGAAATAGAAAGTGATTTCAGTACGCACGAGTGCATGAGATCTGGGTAAAAGGTTTAGCAAAGTTACTGTTGTGATACGAGATTGCTTTCTTTCTCCATCGTTAATGAACTTGCAGTGTTATAGTGTGAATACGGAACATTCTAGAACGTTATGATTTTCCTTGTAAATGCATATGGAATGATTCATTAAGAAATATGTGTGAAAACTTGTAGAATAATCATTCAGGGATATTCAAATAAGTCACGTTTTTTCTTGAGTTTATTCGCTACCTGAAGCTGAAAGGATGTCAAATAAATACGCGCTAAAGAACAGTTACCTCTTCGAGTCGTTTTATCTCTTCGATACAAGATTATCTACACAATTACGATAAAGAAGCACGTGTAGAAACAGTTACACTCTGTATAAGAATAAGCTGATCGCTGATTGGGCACAAAAAATACAATGCCTCAAAATTTGTGCTCAATCAGAATGCAAGAACTCAAATGGGCTCTTGACCTACTCCGTTAAAGGTATCCTCCCAGGGACTGTTCCAGCCCGACTTGTAAACTATCGCTCACACCAGGCTCCTGTTCGCATAAATTTCGCCCGTTTTATCTGCCTCTCGCCCCGACTATCTGCCCCTGGGTCTCCAAGGATGGTTGTAAGAGTGCGCTTCTTACTCGAAAACTGTCACACTTTGGGAAAGTGTCATTAGGGCTTTAAAAAACAATCAATAATAATCAAACAATCAAATCTATGTTTTTATGGAATTTGAGCGCGAGAAAATATGGCAAAGCAAGGTTTTTTTTTTTCAAGTAAGCTATTAGATTCTGATCTGGATATTAGCAGTTCCCGTTAAAATAATTACTTTCTGATTTTGACTAAGGGGCTCGATCTTCATATGATCCCGATAGCCTGGCTGGCCGAATTTTGTCTCCTCTTCATATGAAAAATTTTCTGTCCGGTTACCTGGATGAAATTTGTACTTGATCGCATGCGTAATTCTGAAAATTACTCTTTCGACATCAAGAAATCATTTGTACAATAAACCTTGAATAAGGCTGGAAGGATGCTAACTTCGCTCTCCTTTAACAGCAACGCATGCTTATTTGAATGTTTCTCATCACGGTGACTGGTCTGACCTGTTCATATGGGAAATTTTCCAGCCCGGTTACCGAGATCTCTCAGTAACCGGGCCAGCAAGCCTTCTCATATGAACACATCAAATTTTTACAAAGGAAATAGTCGGTGAGGCGAGATCTCGGAAACTGAGCCAGCCCGGTCAACCGGACTATATGAAGAGGCCCTAAAAAAGAACACAATTGATTGTAAATGCTGGGACTGAAGATTTATTTTTATTACTGAGTATGAAAACAAGAGGGATAAGTCTTTAAAAACGTACGTTAAAATATTTTCCTTTCTCAAACTTCAGATTAAACGGAAGGAATGAGAAGGCTTGCACATTTGCGTGTTATATTGAAAGTGAAAAATGGATTCGTGACTATCCAACAGCCCTGATCCAATCGTCAGTGGCAGAGAGCGGGCGAGCCTGGACGGGTCTTTTGTGTGATTGTGATTGTGTGAAAGTGATGCCTATTACGTATGGAAGAAGTCAGTTATAATTTAGGGTGGATTCATTTGTAGCATACGCGTATAGCAAAAAAATGCGAGAACCTGTTTGTTTGCATGACATTTAGGTTACTCGTATGAGGTAAGCGACAAATCAATGGCGCGTTCCATCGCGCACACGTACTTCATTGGCTATTTTGACACTGTCAGCTCCGGGTGTCCGTAAAACCCGGAACACCCCCGGAACACCCCGGAACATTTCCGGAACACCCCCAGAACACCCCGGAACAACCCCGGAACACCCCTGGAACACCCCATAATACCCCGGAACACCCTCAAAACAGCCAGGAACACCCCAGAACACCAAAAATTGTGGTCAGAGGTCAGACTGCTCACGAATTGACTAAGCCGAAAACCTCCGAAGATTCCCAATTCTTCATAGGACCGGATCAACCTGAGATTTCTGAGCATTTCAAGAATGCTTCGGAATATTTTCGAAGCTTTAAGGAACAGCGAAAGAACCAATAGTTAGTGGAAAAAATATATATTATACACGTGCCCTCCATATCAATAACTTACGATTTTCAGTGATACGAAAATGTGACAGTTGAATTATTAATTCTGCAGTGATATTTCTCGTGCGAGGTTTGCATTATCACGCTCAAAAAACGGGTTGACCTCAAGGACATAACGAAGCCTAATAATAGAGTGTCACGCAATGTTATGGGGTCATTATTCCGAGGTCACACGATCGTCTTCGTTTTATTACCACAGGCGCATGGAAAATGTTTGCCTGCCGGCTGGTTACGCTAATATATACACCTGATTTATAAAAAAAAAAAACATTTCATATAAAAATGAAAAAAAGAGACAGAAATAGGAATGGATTAGGCATGCAAACTACATTCAAGGATTTGCTCTGATGAAGAGCAAAAGCGTTTTTAAAAAGCGCTCACGAGCCTTCACATTTTAGGCATTTAAAAAACGCTCAAAATGTGAGCTTTTATATGGCCAATTCACCTTTTGTCAACTCAGTTTATACTTTAAATTTGAAGTATCATACCGTAATTGCATGAGTGCTTCGGGAGTATTAAAATCCGAGAACGTAGTTTTCCATGAAAACATACCATATTTTCTTGAACTTCGCAAAGTTCATGTGTTCCCTCAATAAGCCAACTTTATACACTGCAGCGATAAACGTTGAGTTACAACTTACCTCTCAAAAACTAATTCAAACATTTTTCTAACGGGTCTTCAGAAGGAGCGGCGGTGTTTCTTTGCTCAGTTCGTACAGGAACAGCAAGTGTGGCACTTATTGAGAAAATGCGGTAGTACAAGCTGTTTAAATTGAAAAGGAACAGTATCTATATATCACTAGATACACCATATTTAAAGCCTTTACGGAAACAAAATAAATCCTATATACGCTCAGTAGCCTGCAAAATCTGTTTTGTCTTGCATGCAAAATCTGTCACGCAATGCTAAGAGTAAGTTATCGCGACCGTGACGTGTCTTGTGGTGAATTGAATTTTTATCCGGGATGCCCACCCCCAGAATTTCACTTATACTCATGACGTCGCATCTGTTTGTCGAGAGTTAAAATGCAAATCTCGCAGGAGATACAACAACTTCAGTAATTGAATTGAAATATTCAAAATCAAATGTTTGTTGATGCAAAGAACACCATTGTTATTTTTTGTTATTTTATCTTGTCATTTTGTCTTTGGGTGATCCGCAAAAGTCTTCGGAAAAATTTGGAAATCTTCGTTAATCTTCGGAGGTCCTCAGGTCAGTCTGTGCGTGAGCGGTCAGACCGCTGACCCCTATTTTTGGTGTTCAATGGTGTTACTAGCCGAATTGATGGTATTCGAGGCATTATGGGATGTTCCGGGGTGTTCCGAGGGTGTTCGGGGGTGTTCCGGGGTTTTCCGGGGTGTTCCGAGGATGTTCCGGGGTGTTCTAGGGTGTCCCGGGGGTGTTCCGGATTTTACAGACATCCGTCAGTGGGGCCAAAGGAGGAATTCGCGTGCTCAAATACTTGCAAAAGGATTGCATTTTCTCGTGTTGCTAAAATGCAAATTTTGTCTCCATTAAATGCGATAATTCGATACAACACTGATTAATCGCGTACCCTAAACGCGCACCCCGAATGCGATCCAAATAAACAGGCTGTCGAATTTCCCACCCTACTGCATTTTAATTATCACCGTTTTGCAGATAACCTAAATATGCTTGCTGGTGCCACACGTTGAACAGAACTACCCCATCAGTTGAACTATTTTCCCTAAGAAACATAGAAAAAAAGTGCATAATGATCTTCGCTTCCCATACCGCTATTTCATCCTCCCCTCTGCTTGCACCTACGTCTGTCTGTACCATTCTAGTAGCTACTTCCACCACTATTGTCTACAGCCAAACCTCTATTAAGCGGTCACCCTCAGGAAATAGCCAACTGACCGCTTAATAGAGGTTGACCACTTAATAGAGGTTATCCAAAGTTAGTATTGAATTTGGCAAAAATTGAGTTAGCATGTACATTTTGTCGGTTAACAACAACAGTAAGGGCCGGGTTGCACTAGGATAATTTTTGTGCATTTTTGTCATACTTCAGAAAAAATGGGACCAAATTGGCTGAGAAAAGTGCAACCTAGGTTTCTGGGAAAACAGCCAAAAAATCTTCAAGGAAGCCGTCGTCCTGTGATTGGTCCGATTTGCACGTGGGATGGTTTTGGTTTTTTTCGCTGAAAATGACCGTTAACCCCAAGTGCAACCACCTTTGGTAAAAATGAAAAAAAAATTGGTCGAACAGGCAAACTTAAAAGGAGCCGTTTTCCCGCCTTGAAGCTGGAAAAAAAATTCGTCAGTACATTCCATCGCGCTCCTGACTCTGGATAACAATATCGTTCTAATTGAAGTAATATTGTTTTCATCCTTGAAAAACCAAAAATTGGCATTTTGCAGCTCGTATATTTTGCATGTATACAGCTATTTCGAGAAAGGTTTTCGGAAAAGAAAAAGCACAAAAGTGCACGCGACAAGACCGAAAGTTAGTATGGGTAGAAGTATAGAGCTACTGCACTTGCTGAATACTAATGAGATATGACCACATGACAAAGTTAACGCGAATTTGCCAGTTTTCTATCTTTCAAGACATGTGGAAACAAGGTACTTTTAGCCACGGTGAATTTTAGAAGAATTTTCAAAACTCAAATACATGCCACGTAATATTTCAAACACGAGAAAGAGTGTTTCATCAGGATATCCAAACCCCGAGAAGTGGGTTGGAAAAACGAGGCGCAGCCGAGTTTTTTTGACCGACTTCGAGGTGTTTGATAAATGGCTTCTCAAACCATTGATAATTCTTGGAGAAATTTGAAGTAAAAGTTTTCTAAATTGTAGGCTAATTAAGATCCGGTATCCAAACCACCGTCACGGTAGTGATTTCTTTTTTTTTTTTATCTTTATGAATTATTAATGAGTTTGAGAAAGTAGAAGTAAAGCTACAGAAAAAAGCCTTCTGAGAGGCAAATTCTTCACGTTCAAAAATACTAACTTGTACATTTCCTCTAGGCCAATATGCGAAATCCTAGTGCATACCCAGGCCGTTCTTTGGTCTTGTCGCGTGCACTTTTGTGCTTTTTTCCGACAAACTTTGTCGAAACAGCTGTATATTCTTCTTTCAATTCAAATGCTGAGGAATGATTTACCGTGTGCTAGGCGATAAAATTCCCAAAGCAAAAACCAAAGCAAAAGAGATAAAGGCCGAAAATCCATGACAACAAAAACATCAAAAGGTATCATTTAGTTAGAATGACCTGGCGAATTTCAGAATTTTTTCACCAAACTGGAGAAGGGGATTTTTATGGGTTAATCTGTCATTCTCTGTGGTGTAAAAAAGAGCCTGCGCGCATGACAGGCATTAATTGAAAACGCCTATTCTGCAGGCGGTTGTAGGTGTGAACTGCTAAGGCTACTAACTACATTCAGAGGAAAAACAAATACATGTGATGGTAAAAATAAAATAACGAAAAAAATGGTGCTTTTTACGCCAATCGTAAAGAACACGTAATGTTGTCTGAGAAGACTCTGGCCTATTACAATAACCATCCCCTCTGATCTACGCGTTGTTCAAAAGACCACTGACTGAAACTCTAAGACGGTAATTATTTACGTCCCTCGTTATTCTAGGGCGACAGATTGAGCTCGTCGCCGTATCTAGGCCTTTTCGCTCTCCGTTTATGCGTTGTATTCGGAATCTAATAGTCGCAAGTAATTTAGCCTGATTAATGTTTTACGCGTTTTTCAGGCGAACGCTCTCCTGAAACATACAACAAAATCCTGTTCTGCAGACAGCGGAATCTTTTCTTAAATCACCCAAAGAGAAACTTTTAGCAAAATACTTGAGAAATTACTTTCTGGTTTCTAAGATTGTTTCCGAGCTTTTTAAGGGCATATTTGCGTGAGCTATTACGGGTTGAACTGTTCGGCGTTTTTAGCTGAAAATTCAAGGCGCAGACAATTTTAGGAAACGGAATCCTATCCGCCGAATTTCCAAGCTGCTAATGTTTTTTCTGAAAATGCTGGCTGACCTTATTTTACACTCTAAATGACATATTTGTCCCTCCGAAAATAAAAGGAATTAAACAGCCACCTTTTCAAAAAAATCCGCGAGGTGAACTTTCGCCACAGAAATCTATAGTTTTCACTGCAATTAAATCCGAATATCTCAGACGACTTCGGTCTGCCGAACAGATATTCCTCCGAAAACGAACCGTTGGGTGCCTCTGTTTTCTCAGAGGGAAGGATTCGATTTATGGTATCGGTATTAGCAATGTTAATAACCCGATGCAGCTTGCTGAATTAAGAACTGCAAGACAAAAAAGAAAGAAAAACGTACGATGCTGGAAAACGTGGTGACTAATCGCTGGAGCTGGTTGACTAGGCACCGTGAAAATGAACTCAGCAACCGTGCGTGCTTCTTATGGTACTTGCTGGTGACATACGACTCATGGCAGATTGAACTGAACGTTACCAATTTTAGAATTATATAAAGATCATCGCAGCGAAGGTGTTTCAACTTAAGCAGTTAAAAAGAAGAAACCTGAAAAATTCAGGCTTGAACGGGAATCGAACCCATGACCTCTGCGATACCGGTGTAGCGCTTTAACCAACTGAGCTATCAAGCCAACTAAGAGCTGGTTAATTGAGATTTCTTATTTATCCCGTAGATGGAGAAGTGAACATTAATATATGAAATAATCATAGCGCTCTAGAGCGCTGCACCAGTATCGCAGGGGTCATGGGTTCGATTCTCGTTCAAGCCTGAATTCTTTCAGGTCTCTTCTTTTCAACTGTTTAAGTTGAAACACCTTCACTGCAATGATCTTCCTATAATTCTATCATTATCTGCAGTTCAAATATATGATTATTTCATATATTAATGTTCGTTACCAATTTTGTTTCTTCAGTCATTGTACTGTGAGTTAAACTGCGGTTTAAAGTAAAGGCAGGTATGTCAGTGACCTTCAAATGTCTCTCGCGAAATGTTTTTCTCAACAGTACACTTAAAACATCTGACATTTTCCAGATTTCTCGTCAACCCGACTTGCTTTTATTGTCTAGAGGAACTTAATGGGGTAGAAGCTGTAAAGAAGCGTAACTCAAAACAATTAATAACGGAAGTCAGTTCTTTCAGTTATCCTTCTCCAAAATGGGTCGGCGTACATATTCCTGAATGTATGACGAAAATGACCCAAAATAAGTAATGTTTGAATAGCTGTAGCAGGCAACGGTTTCCTTTGCGATTTGAACTGCTTATTTGGGACTGTTTGCCGACTAATTCGAACTAATAATTATTTGTTTCCTTAACGGTTATCGGAAGTGTATCAGTTTGTTAAGTCTATTTGACCACAGGCAACCCAGGCAAGCGAAAAGGGAGCGGAAAATACGAGGATGTGTGGCTCGGTAAACTTAAACGGCTGTTTGTTGTCATTTTCTGTCGTTTGCTGACAAGGCCAGTTGAAAAAGCCCACCAAATCCTTTTCAGTTTGCCACTGAATGGTCTGTTCATGAGCGTGGGAGTTCTGTGGCCATGAATGAAAATTAATTTGAGTGCTGTCGCCCCCCGGGATACTCGGATCACGTGGCACCCCTTCCATATTTGTTTTATATGCCCTCAAGGACATGCATGCCAAATTTGGTGCTTTTACGCGATTTGTCAGGATTTTCGTAAATTTCGACGCTAACGGACTGGACTAAAAAGCGCAATTGAGTTTTGTTAAGCCTGAATTTGAAAATTCAAAAAACATCCCGAAGCGAAAAAAAATCATATGAATTCCATCCATGTTTTGGTCTCTGGTGTGATAAAAAAAAAGAACTGGTGGGTTTTTGATTGACATAATGCAAATCACCAGGTTGTTTTCACAAATTGGACCATCCTAAATTTTGTTCAAATTTTAGCGCCAAAAACCAGGAAAAAAAATTGAAATTGGTCTAGTGTAACACGGCCTTAATTTAATTTTAATTTTAATTTTTAATTTTATCCCATTTTTTTGCACAAAGTAATATAAACAAAATATATAGATTTACACTATGAGAAAATCATAAGGTAATTCGGCATGTTTAAGCAAGTTCATGCCTAGCTCTAATGTTGTCCGTAAGGCAATCTTCTTTGTTGCAAATTTAACCACATTGCGTATCAAAGTGAAGTGAAAAAAATTGGTTGTTGTTGTCTGCAATTTAAAGCGGCTTACAAACAAGGGAAAGATGGTCATTGCCGTAAAGCGAGCAAATCGCGGTGCTGGCTACGGCTTGGAAATACCATGCACCTATGTATTTCCTGGGAACAAGAACATGTCATTAACTTGGCTCAAATCGAAACTTGAAAGTCTCAACAATGAAATGCGATAATCATTTTATCATTGACACTGACCACAGTTAATGAGACGTCAAGATCCAAGATCAAAAATTTGCTGTTTGCCTTACTCCAGCCGGAAAATTTGCTCAAAACTTTTCTATTCCCAAGAAGACTTTTGAACGCTGCAGCACTTGACGTGGCATCCACTTTCCAAGTTATTCGCTGATAGCGTTTACAGTAAACCAATCAGAAACCCAGGAATTTAAAACAAACAGGGGGGTTAGTTTCTAAAAAAAACTCTGGCGGTGCGTCGTTGAGGACGTGAAACACAAAGTTTTGGATTAATCAACTGAGTTGATAAGGTAAATTGGCCACCCTAAAGAGATTGAAAGCTGACGTTACGAGCATTACCCTTCGTTAAAGCGAATCAAGGAATTGTGGGTTGCACTTCGTTTATATGGGGAGTGGTGGAGCTACGTTATTGGTGGGAACATGGCAACGTGAGAAACAAGAATAAATTAGTTGAATGAAAAGCGTTCGTTGATCCGTGGGGATTAAGTGTGCCGATTTGAAAAATGGATTTTTGTTCTAAATTTTTACGGCTTTCCGTGTAACCGTTTTTTCTTTTTTTTTCGTTTTTTCATGAGAAAATGCCGTCGCGATATCCAAAAACTTAAACACCAAAATCTCGAACCTTTCTACAGAAGAATGGGCAGCCCTTAAAAGTCGTAGTAAACGCAAAGATGTTGTTATCAAATTAAACCGGCCGACAAAGGCGGCGCGGTAGTTGTTTGGCGCGCTGACCTTTACCGATAAGAAGCTTTTCGGCAACTTTCCGACACCTCTTTTTATGCCAAAGTTGACAAAGATCTCACTTTTGCCAACCTAAAAACTGTCAAAAAAACTGTTCAGGATCTTATTGACAAACACGAATTAGCAGTGACCGCTACAAATCTTATCGTTACCACTTCTAGGACTTCACGCATTTACTTCATACCTAAAATTCACAAACCAAACAATCCTGGTCGACCAATTGTTTCTACCTGCAGTTGCCCTACTGAACTCATCTCTAGCTACTTAGACAGGATAATAACGGTGCGGATCGTTGAATCTTTACCATCGTACATCAAAGATACTAACACTCATTAGAAATGTTTCGCGATTGCAATTTTTCTGGCAAAAACAAACTTATTTTTACTATGGACATTACTTCTTTATATACTGTAATTCCCAATAAAGAGGGACTTCAGGCACTTAGGTTTTTCTTCGATCAGCACACTATTAAAGAACCCAGCTCGGAAACTCTGCTCCGTTTAGGCGAACTAGTTTTGACACTGCATTGCTTTTCATTTGCCGATAAATACTACAAACAGGTAAACGGCGTCGCTATGGGTATCAAAATGGGACCTAGCTACGCCAATCTTTGCGTAGGTTACATCGAAAAACAATTTTTCAACCAATTTAATGGCACCAAACCTGAACTTTACGGCCGCTATATCGACGATTGCATTGGCGCTACTTCATCTAGCAGAAAAAAACTTGTCTATTTTATAACTTCTGTTAACTCCTTTCACCCAGCGCTGAAATATACCTGGGAAATTGCCGAAACTTCCATCGCTTTTCTTGACTTCAAAGTTTCCATCAATGGCAATGACCTATCCACCAGTGTGCACTACAAACCTACACAGTCCCACAGTTTTTTGTTGCATTCATCCTCTCATCCTTCCGAAGTCAAAAACTCTAACCCGTTCTCTCAATTTCTTACACTTCGACGTTTATGTAGTGATGACTCCGATTTTTCCAACAAATCAGAGGAAATGCGCCATTTCTTTAAGAAGCGTGGCTATCCTTACTCTGTTGTCAACACTGCCCAACATCGTGCTCAACAGATTGATCGACAGTCAGCACTGCAAACGTCACAGAAAGAAAAAAACGAAAGAATTCCATTTACACTCACTTACCATCCACATAACCTCGCAGCCAAAAACATCATTTTAAAGAACTTCAAGTTACTCCAAAATGACAATGAAACAGGAAGAATCTTTACACAGCCTCCATTGATTTCATTCAAACGCGACAAAATGCTCCAAAATGATCATGCCTCCATCTGTTCGTCAGTGTTACCCTGATGAAACACCCGGCCTCATTGTTGATATATTACTTGGAAAAGGAAACGTAACAAAAACTGATACAGCATTATTTCAACATCAGTCAACACTCTCTTCCAAAATTTAACGCTGGGGTCCCCCATAAGGTTTTTCTTCTATTTATTTCAAGGGGTCTTCAATAAGAACCTGCCGTTTTCAGTAGCTGCGAGCATTTCCTTTAAACGGCTTTCACACGTCACTTGTGTTGGCAAACTCAAAAGTGGTGGGTGTGAACGATACAACAAAACTTTGGCAAACTGTTGGCAACAAATAAAAGCTCTATTCTCGCCAACAGTTTGCCAAAATGTTGCTGTGTCGTTCATACAGATCAATTTGAGTTTACCAACACGAGTTGGCCAACATTAGTTTGACCTGTTATTAGGCCGCTCTAGACACGTCTTACGTCTTACGTCTTGAGTGGCTATGATCACGACGGATATGACGTAGCTTGTGCTTAAGCCATGTTTGGAAAACAATGTGTGTCTTTCACCTTTTTTCCAGGAGAAAAGCAATAAATATGGAAAAAAAAGGCAACGAAGTCTTTGATCATGTCATAATTTACATGTCCGGTTTTCCCCCTTCTATGGATAATTTCAAATCTTGAGTAAAATCCAAGATGGCAGCCATCTTGGCCGCCCCAGCAGTACTAACGTTTACCTCATCTTGTGGTAAAATATTTTCGAAACATTGTAACACAAAATCCAGGGGTTCCATCAACCCCTTTCCTCCCTCCGGGTAAGGGGTATGAATTAGCTTTTACGTCCGAAGGTTAGGGTATTTAGTGTTAACTTTTCAACTTCTTGTTACAGAATCGGCCACCAAAATAGGAGTAGTATTGCTGGCCATGGAGTGGGGATCAAAGCGTGGCAGGATGGCGACTTTCATTAGAAAGTTGGCCACAGAATTAGCTAAGCATCCTGAGTTGCAAGTCTTCGTCTTCCTTCCTCGATGCGATGAGGAAGAAAAGAATGAGGCCCAGAGGGACAATGTCACTCTAGTTCAGGCAACAGAAGTGCATGGCTATGACGAATATTACTGTCTTCGCTTTCCACCAGATGACCTTCACATCGACTTTGTAATCGGGAACGGGGTAGAACTGGGACAGGTAGGACAATGGATACAAGAAAGTCGCAATTGTAAATGGGTTCAATTCATGCACACTGACCTGGAAGATTTGGGAATGTTCAGTGGGCACCCAGACGCTATTTCAAACGGACAAGAGGCACATCAACTTACAGTGGGACTCGGTGAAAAAGCTGATCTAGTTGTGGCAGTCGGGGAGAAGCTGGCAGAGTGTTTTCGCACTTTTCTTCGGTATTGTGAAAAAGACCAACAAGTATTTGTCTTTACGCCAGACATTTTTAGTGAGCTTTCAGATGTACGGCATGGTAGTACAGAAAAAAAAGAAACAAAACTTATTGTTTTCCTTGGGGTCAGTCATTAATTAAATGCTTTTTACTCAGGGAGAATTTCCTATATCAAAAGAAAATGAGTTGCAAGATGCTTGTAACTGCAGCCAAATTCCATCGAAGAAGCCCTATCCTTCCTTGCCAACCTTTCTGAGCCAAAGCCCTGAAACTTAGTTATGACCTTGGACTTTTTGATAGAAGAGATGAAGAGGGCGATGAGCACTGATTTTAGAAAAGACAGTTTTTGAAGAACACCTAGTAGGTGGTGCACAGTAAAAAAAATTCAGAAGAAAGCTGAAAGGTTTCCCTCTACCACGCGGATACAAAGTTAGGCGAAACTGACACAGTCTGTCGAGACCAGCCTGGCTTAAAACCTGAATTGGACCGATTGCAAGCCTTTCAAAATAGGTTTGCTAACAAAATTCAAAGAGACGAGATGTCGTCTATGCAAGCTTTGAACTCTCTCAAATAGATTCCCCCGGGTACTGTTGTGCTGTTGTTCAAAATTCAATTAAAGGAGACAATCCACAGAATCTCAAAAGTTTTAAATTGAAGTTGAAGCAATATAAAAACGCTACCAAGACCACCCAATCCGATAACTTTTGGGGGAAAGAGGGCAACCTATTACAAGTGCACTTATGATCGATTGTCCCTCCCTTATTCGTTGGAAAAGCCGTGCCACAAAAAGCTAAAAACGTTTTCAACATATGAACATCTACACTGTTATTAGTTTTGTTTCTTTCTTAACACTGACATTGTTAAACTTGTATTTCATATTTTACACATTCTATCTTTTTATATAATTTTTATTTATACAATTTTGTACTTGCAACATTTTTAATTATATTCTTAACTTTTTAACGTTTTCTTTATGAAAATTGTATTTTATTTTATTTTATTTTATTGGAGGACTTCCCGAAAAACCATGCGTATAGGTGACGTGCGCTTCATCCTTTTAAGCTTGTTTTATTTTTTTTGAACTGGTACAGGATTAATGCAGTTAACTGGAAAACTGATGGTTTAATTGTGTCAGGGATAAATTGTGCAAATTCTTATCTATAAGAACTTTGTTCCTGAATTCTATATATTACCTAAAAAAGTAAACCTTATTTTGTCTTTATGTGTATTTTTAGCCACTTATGTATTGTTCAGATAAATGCTACAATAGGCTATGTCCGTATTGCCGTTGGCCTCTCTATAAAAGCGAGGCCTGGTGCACAACATTTCATATGAAAATGAGATTTATTTGCATGTGAATCAGATTTCGATTTTTCTATGAAAGGTTCATCAGGCCTTGACTTCCAAAAGAGGCTGAGTGGCATATTGCTTTCTCCGGTTTAACTTAAACACAATAGCAATAGACCACTTCAATTAAAATGTCGGCAAAATGTTTATGACTCTTTTTTTAACAATACCATATTTTAGTGAACCAGCCAACCACCCAATGCTATGTAAATGAAATAGAAAATAAGTACACAATGAAAACTCTTTAAAAAAAATGTCGTAGTTCCCAGCAGGAATAGAACTCACGACCTTCCTGCTGGGGGCTCGAGAATTTACGTTGTGAACTTGTTATCTATTTCATTTACATGGCATTATCTATTTCATGTTCAACACTTTACGGAATAAAGGCAGCACTTATTTACAACACTTAACAGCTCTCAACAATAATTTACGATACTTTAGGAAATTACAATGACAAGTGCTATATCGAATTATGTCTCAATTTTGTGGTCAATCTACAAGTACGAATTTTACAATAAAACAAAAGTAAAAGAAATAAATACGTAAATTACATAAACATACTAGTTACCATAACATACCACTGGGTGTCCTTGCTTCGGCTCTTAACATTCACGCGACCTTCATTATATTGCAGATCGATTACTTTATTTTAGGGGCAGCATTTAGAAGAGACTCATTTCCTCTTAAAATAATCTTTGTTGTTGTTAGTAAGAGCTATCTGTTTTTATCAATTTCCATGGAGTTCATAATAAGTTGTATGTACACCTGCAGCATCAGGAGGGTGTTTCTTAATCTGTAAGTCTTTATATAGTATCTAGCCATAAACGGAAAACAATGAAGAAGGAAATTAGATATACTGTCAGTTAAGCCATGAACGGCAAAGGGCAGGAGCGACGAAGATTACATTCGTCAGGATAAGATTCTGGGAAATCCACGGGAAAGCGTTTTCCAGGAAAGTTTGAGTACATCTGCAGTCCCAAAACAAACTGCACGAGAATTTCAGACAAAAAAGGAGTCAACCTTCTTTAGGCCTATCTTGTGGAGAAAGATAGACACGAAAAAGAGATAGACATTTCTCCACATTCATGACTATTTGTTACACGCAATGACTCAAGATTGACGGGTTCGACAGTTAAGGCTGGTAGTGGGTTTTGATTTCGCGGCGTCCTATTACGAGAATTTATTTTCTGTTTGTTAACGAAACGTGTTGATTGTACGTCTTCCGTGGACGGGCTCTTACGCCCATGTTTGTTTCTCGCCTTTCTTCCGAGGGTTTTCGCCCTTTGCATGGACTAAATTTCTCCTCCTGGAGGGTTATTACTTGTTCAAGTCGTGAAAGTGGTGATTCAAGTGGTGAAACTGGTTTGAGTCGTGCAAGTCGTGAAGTGGTGAATGTGAGATGTTTCAGTGAAAAAACATGAAGAATTTATTGGTGCCTTTGCATATCATTATAAACACTTAGAATTTGAGCGTTGTTTCAAGGAAGGGTTCTATTTAACCTGTACGGCTCGTATGAGTCGTGCAACTGGTGAAACTTTATCTCATTCTGGACACTTTGAATTTGAGAGGAGTTATTTGGAAGGACCTTAGTCAACTCGTACGAGTCGTTCAACTGGTGAAATTACATATCATTATGGAGACTTACAGTCCATTTGAGCGGTGAGGAAGGTGGTCCTTTCAAAAGTCGAACGACCCGTTCAAGTCGTTCAAGTGGTGAAATTTCATATCATCGCTCTCACTTATAGTCCGGCAGAGCCGTGAGGAAGGGGGTCCTTTCAACTCGTACGACTCGTTCAAATCGTTCAAGTGGTGAGATTGCATGTCATTACTCTTACTTACAGCACGGTAGAGCTGTGAGGGAGGGCGTCCTTTCAACTCGTACGAGTCGTACAAGTCGTGCAACTGATGAAAGTGCATATCATTATTGAGACTTACAATCCGGTAGAGCTATGAGGAAGGGGGTCCTTTCAACTCATATAACTCGTTCAAGTCGTCCAAGTGGGGAAATTGCATATCATTACTCTTACTTACAATCCAGTAGAGCTGTGAGGAAGGGGCTCGTTTCAACTTGTACGACTCGTCCAAGTAGTTTAAGTGGTGAAATTGCATATCATTACTGTTACTTGTAGTCCGGTAGAGCTCTGAGGAAGGGGGTCCTTTCAACTCGTACGACTCGTTCAAGTCGTCCAAGTGGGGAAATTGCATATCATTACTCTTACTTACAATCCAGTAG
>Ga0126336_10000485_pt1 | contig 16349 bp, 9 predicted proteins | sample SidCmetagenome_FD_92530 | JGI IMG/M metagenome (GOLD analysis project Ga0126336, IMG submission 92530) | Coral microbial communities from El Islote,Puerto Morelos, Mexico - Siderastrea C C metagenome | ecosystem: Host-associated > Invertebrates > Cnidaria > Coral | place: El Islote,Puerto... | reverse complement strand
ACCAAAATAATGGATTAGCGAAAGTAAAAGCATTCGATTCATGCTCTTTGATGTAGCCATCTTTTCACACGACAGCTTCTAAATTTAGCCGCAGGCGGGCTGGCCCGCCTCATGTAATACCGGGCTGAGCAGTCATCTTGGTAGACCTAGCCAGCCCGGCTCATGTAATCGGCCCCTTAAGACACCTTTATTTTCAAAATAAGCGATACGCAGTAACGTCGTGCATAGCCTCGACCTAAGGTTAGAGGATACTTGTATTTCAGGTCATATTCTCGCTGGATGCTACTGGTTCTGCATTCTCATTTTGGTCTCATCATATACTGCCAACCTAGCGGCGTTTTTCACTGTGAAGAATGCAGAACATTCCATTCGTAACCTCGAGGATGTCGTAAAGTCTTCGTATCAAGTAGGAATGTTTGACTCGTCAAGTGCGTACGAAGTACTGAAAACGAGCCAATATGAAATACACAAAAGGATCTGGCATAGAAATCAAGAAGAAGATATCGCAGTCCACAGCTTGGATGAAATGCTTCAGCTTGTTCGAGAAAGAGAGGAGGCTGTATTCATCGCAGATGGGCCAATGCTTAGACATATTGCAAACGAGGCACCTTGCGATCTCGCAACAGGTAATGAAACAAATAGGTTCTATTCAACCACTGTTTCTGGATCGAATTTGAATTATAAATTAGTGTCATAAAAACTGGAGGAGAACTGAAGAATCTTGAACTCATCCGTGCATGTCCAAATACTAAACAAAGTGATATTCCACCTCTGCGTCATCCCCACAATATGCACCTCTCTTCAACATAAACATCAACATAAACTTCTTTTAACCCTTTAAGCCTTAACAGTGACGAAAATGAATTTCTCTTTACACCACCATTACATGTTTAAACATTCAAATGATGAGAATAAAGGAAGTGATCACCAAGAATAAGATGTCTTGATATTTCGAAAAATTCTCCTTATTAGTTTCCTAAGAAATGTATGCAGAAAAGTAAGGAGAATGGGCATTTTTGTATAAGGGCTTAAAGAGTTAAACTTTACGTTTCTCGTGCGGGGGCACTCAACATGAAAATTTTAGCACATCACTAGAAATAACATTTGCTGCACTTTATAAGATTGTTTCAGAGCTTTTTAAAGGCAATTGTGTGTAAATGAATACAGGTTTTAGTTTGCTTGGAGTTTTTCGCTGAAAATTTAGGCCACAAAAAGCTACAGGAAACGGAATCTTATCCGCCGCCAGAATTCGCGAGATGCTGATAGCAGTCTCCGAAAACGCTAGTTGACCTGATTTTACACTCTAAACGACATACTTGTCTCTTCAAAAAAATAGGAATTAACCAGCCCTCTTCTAACGAGAGTTTGAGGTGAAATTTTGCCCCAAAAAATCTCTAGTTTTCATTACAATTGAATCCGAATATCCCAGGCGATTTAATTTTAGGTCATCAAAACAGATATTTCGCCGAAACGAACTGTTGGCTGCCTCTGAACGTTTTTTTGCAAACAATTTGATTCAATCTTCGCCGAGCCTCTGATACGTTATTTTCGGTATGCGTAAAGTTGAGTTCGAAACGATGAGTAGGGCATGCGCAGGCGCAATGAAGATGAAGACTACATCAGCACTGGTCCATGAAATTTCCCATGCATAGTCTAACCACTGAGCTGCAGGGAGACTCGTGATTTCTATTTATGTGTCACTTATTTCGTGAATTATTCATTTATTTATTTATTCATTTTGCAGATTACATTGATATAAATGAATGGCTTTGTAAACTTTCTTTTTGACTGTTGTTCTAATTGACTGTCTGCTTTATGTTCTATAACACGCCTCTCAGTACATCGAGCTCTATCTAGAAATTCTCTTGTTCCTGTTTACGTAGTTTCAGGTCTGAACACACATAAAGGACTTGCACTCGCTTTGCAAGCAAATGATAGACACACTAACGACTTCACAATGGCCATTCTTCATTTACACGAGAACTATTTTCTTGACAATCTGAAGCGCAAGTGGTGGGAAACGTCAAATGGGTGCCCTGAAGAATACGAATCAGGTAAGAAAACATCTTATTGCATACAATGAATTTTGTTATTTTCTAACGTAAAACTAACTGTTAACACTTTTCTCGTCACTGAGGCATCTCGAGTCCAGTAAGAAGCTTTCTAATTCTATTTTATAAATCCTTCAACAAGCATGGGAACTTCTCAGTAATCTGCGTTTAAAAATTCTGAGTGCATAATTCGCACTATATATAGCCACTATATATTTCCAATGTATGGTGTCTTCCTGCTTTTAGTTTGAATCGAGGAATTTTCACTTTTTCTTGAGACTATGGGAAAGTTGATCATGAAAAGAGCCAAAAGGTAATATAGCCAAATCAATAAAATTTATTGCAATAGTCTAACGTCTCCAATTTTGCTGACATTTAAAAAGCTTTTCGTGTGGTTGCTATTCCATTCTAATGCATTGAAATACCCACAAGCGTATGATCTCTATTATGAAATTCTCTTGCGAATTTTTGAAAGGACAATTTGCATAATAACTTAACTGACTGTCTAGCGCATTGGTCAGGGCGCGAGTACTCCTGAAGAAACTGACCTTTCGATACTTGCAACCTGTATGGCCAAGCTCAGAATTAACCCTCGGACGTACAAGCAAAGTCACACCCCTAACGTTGGTAGTACAAGGGGGATTTGGGGTCGATGGCACCCCTCCTTGGGTTTTTCCTGTGTTACAATAATAATAATAATAATAATAATAATAATAATAATAATAATAATAATAATAATAATTTATATAGCGCTGTTCCTACAGGGTATCCAACAGCGCTTTACAATATTAAAATATAAATAATAGAATTGACAATATTTACAATTAAACAAAATAATAATAATAATTGTATAATGCAGTGTCAATTAAAAAATACGCTTAAAAAGAAAGGTCTCCAGCTTTGTTTTAAAAGTAGTCAAGGACTTGCAGCTCCTCATATCATCTGGAAGAGAGTTCCATAACACTGGTGCAATATATGAAAATGCTCTTTGACCATACGTCTTAAGATTGCATCTAGGTATTACAAGCGAGGATTTGCTAGAGGATCGCAAGGTTCTGGAGGGCATATATGGCGATAAAAGGTCACGTAAATAAAAAGGCGCCATGTCATTTAACGATTTAAACATTAAAGGTAGAATTTAAAATGAATTCGCTCGGCCACTGGAAGCCAATGTAACTAATGTAGCCAATGGAATGTGCTCTACAATGCCAATGTAATGTAATGTACAAAGCCAATGTAATGTAATGTACAATGGCCAATGTAGCCAATGTAACTATTTCGAAAAGACTTTGCCCTTAATAGAAAGCCTGTGATATGCTTTACATGATAAGGTATACAATACGGGTTGCAGCGCTGCTAAGGCCTGGGACGTCATCAAGGATGGTTACTATCTTGGATTTTACCGAAAACACTGGAAAATACTGAAAATATCAGAAAACTGCGAAATTGAAATTTTTTGATTCTAAAAAATGTAAACTGTGACATAATTTAACATTTTCACAACATTTTCTGCTTTTTACCGACAAAAAGGTGAAAACACGCATCTTAATTCAAAAATGGCTGGACCACCTGCTACTTATGACGTCATATCTCGCAACCATAACAACCAATTCCCACCAAACATTTGTCATATTGTGTCTAAGGGAAATACATACAGCTATCAAAAGCGGCAGGTGCAGATGAAAAACTGTCTTGAAAAAAATTAAGAAGCACTTAATAGGGAGCAGTGCCCACCTCCCCCCCCCTTTGTACGTCCCAAGGGTAAGTGTATCACTTGAGAAATACTCGACTATTAAGATGACATGAAATCTGAGGTTGTGGAAACGTCAATCAATATCAAGAGCAGCGGTGATTTTTTACACTGAATTTTTAAAACTGTCACCCGAAACAAAAAAAAAATAAAACTACAGAGACTCCTTGTTCAACCGTCTACTTTGCAGTAATACAAGTAGACTGATAGTATCATAACTAGCGCATTTTTCCTTTTCTTTTTTTCCTTTGTTTTCAGTTTTGTCCCAAACGCGCATCGATCTGATGAGCATGCTTGGTGTCTATGTCGTTTTGGGTGTGGGGACAGTTGAAGCATTCCTGGCTCTCATAGCAGAGATCCTCTGGAAGAGAAAAGCGAAAACAAGGGAAAGTACTGATAGAACTAGAAAGCGGTTTGTGAATAAAGTCTTATCTTTATGATAATATACCCAAGTTCGTTATATTAGTATTCTGATACGATTCCAAGGGATTATATTCTGCATACAATTGAGATTTGTCCAAATTTGTCCCCTTATTCCCAGAAGGGACTTGAATACAAGGAAACGAAATTTTAAGCGTTGGTCTTTAAGTGATCTTATTTTAATAACGTTAAATGAACTGAAAGGTTCATGCAAAAGAGAAAGTGTCTTGTATAAGCTACTAAGTTATCGGAACGTGAACTACGTAGTATATAGTCATTCTAGACTAGTTTTGTGTAGCTATATCCCCATATTAGATACCTACATTCTAAACGAATCTAATGTAGCTCTAGGAAAGTACTTTTGTTTTGAGGTACACGCATACAGGAAAAAATAAAGAATTGGAAACGAAATCAGTGCGAATGGCTTCGAAAGATCTCTTCTCAGAAAATAAAGGAATTCATTAACTTTGCCCCCTTGCTGATTATCTCATATTTTGTAAAAGTGCAAGTCTGGTTTAGTCTAGTTTTCGTTGCTCCTACTCAAGAACAAAAAGTACGCTGCCAGTGGACCCGGTCTTGGATTGATTTGGTACCTGTGTCCTTTGATCGACCTTCTCTGTATACGTGTGCCTAATGGTATGCCTCCACTCCTTTAAAAGATGTATTAAGCATTTATTCTAACTCTTATAATCTCTCAACTGGTTGTCATTCATGCCTACTTTGATTTTTTTTAATCTGCTTCAAATTAAGGTAAAGTAATACAAAGCATAGTAATCGCTTTTCAAATTAAAAGGTAATTTTCTATAAATATAAAAGTGTGAAATTGTGTTGGATAGGCAACTAGATCTGTACGTGAGAGTTTCGACCACAAACGGTGGTGCGACTCCTAGGGAAGTAATTTTAAGCGTTCTTTAACTTTCCTTCCTTTATTTTGCAGGCCGAAGCGTCGCTCTGGACAGAGTGCCGTTGCCATGGTAACACAGCTGGTAATAAGTCAGCATTAAATAATGGCTTTGATTTATTTTCAGGAAATCGAGTCGTTAGATTATTTCCATCATTTGTCCTAGAAAACTCAGAAAAATACTGGCCTATTGACACTAGACTCGTGACATTTTGACAGAGAGATCTCCTGTAATTCTGTGTTTTGCATTTTAGCATTTAATGAACATGCCCTCTGTCAGATTTCAATTTTTGTTTCCAGGCGGGTCACGCGTGTTCTGAACCATATTCTACCTTTATTATTCTACCTTAATTCTAACGAGCGGTTCCGTAGAAATCAATGCATTTCCACTAAACCATGCAGTCACAATTTTCTGGTTAACTGCGCATGCGTTGCATTTGAGAGGGTTCTCTTTCTGTCCTTTCTCTATCCATACAAACAATCCCAGAAAGGCAGGGTATTTTCTAATAGTATTACCTTTAATACATTGAAAAACACACGTTTTTTTCATAACAAACTGTTTGATTGTTAAGACGGAAAAAACACTTGTACAACCTTCACTGAACAAAATGAAGTGATCGCTGTACAGGCGCCATGTTTGGTTTTCTTAAATTTTGTGTGCGCGCTAATTACGTCAGCAGTACAAATCGTAGACCGCGCGCAAACTGTGTTCAGACACCTTACACAACCGTCGCCGTCGCAGCCTGTATAAGCAAACGCGCGTGATAAAGTTAAGTACAAACATATTCGTTTGAGCTACTGTCACAGAGGTTCCACTGAAATTCGTGGCCCGTCATAACTGATAAAGATCCTGAATTAGCACAATATATATTATAGCTTTATTTTGCCCCTTTTTCAATAACATCCCTACTATATCTGTAATAGGGAATAAGCCCTTCGATCAAAGCAAAGGTGCCCTAGTAGAATTGTAATCTTCTTGTGACGAATTTCCGTCAGAGAATATAACCACGAGTAGCTGATGCTATGTTAATGCAATGCATCTGCATTTTCACCAACAGTTTGTGAATAAAACCCTTTGCACAATTATGTGACGGGTCTAACAACAACATTTGTTTTGTTTTCCTGTCCGTTTTGTTTTATTTATTTAAGTTTTTTAGCTGATGTACGATTTCTTAGGAACACGTAGTAACTGCAGCGTTATAAGGCTTGTTATTAACCTTGAACCAATCAGCTGTACACCGAGGATTGCTCAATAGAGGGCCAGTGGATAATGAAAATATCAAGTTGCAAAAAATATTGAATTTGAAAATCTAAAAAACACAGTTCCTTTGTCAAGATCCCTAGTTACTGTACTGTATCAGTTTAATTTGACGTTGACAAACTGACTTTCATTATTACTTCAATTACACCAACCTGGGCTAACTCTACCAACTAGATTTGAAATTCTTTGATTATTATTTACAAAAATTGACTAGCACTGGGACTGCTAAGTTCAAGTCGTCTGCTTCAGTAAAACTGTTCAGTGTTTTAGGGATTATCCTCAGGTTTGTTGTTAAAAGTCCGGGAATCTCGGATTTTAATTTTACGAAGACACAACAACATTCCAAATGCATATGCAAAAAATTACAGCCTCTCATATTCAAAAATTGAAGTTTTGGTTAATGAATAATTTAGATATATTTCTTTGAACACTTTAGATATCAGTAACCTTCAAGACCCCCCTCGCTGCTCTTTAAAAATTTTCGAGAATTGAAAAGCTTCTGCCATAACGTTTGAATTCTGTAGAAAAGCTCCGATAACATTTTTTATCGCTGGAAACTTTTAAACGAAGAAAAAAGTCTTCGATTCCTAATTTCAGAACGAGAAGATCTACATTATCTATCAGGTATTTATTGAAAGACATTACTATGGTATTTTGTAAACAAATTAATTTAACAAAACAAGTATTACTTTGTACGCTCTTTAATTTTAAGTAAGACGTTTATTTCTTGTGCCAATTCTCTGCACAATAACATATTAACTGAATGGCCTCTTTTAATATGTACTTTTAGTGGTCTTAAATGGACAGAAGACGCGTTTTCGCCACGTTCATATTTCTTGCATTATTCGGCGTGAAGAAGGTGCACATGAAAAATCGAATATTCACTTGCGGTAAGTGAAGCCAAAGTTATATTATCTCGAAATAAGCTCAAATGATCTACATAGCTACCTTATGACGATTTTCATAAACATCAACGTACACTACGCGCTATTTGTCTCAAATTTTTCCTAATCTTTACCGCTTACAATTTATTTTGCGTTTGTTCATGCAGGTGTTGTTAACGAATATTCGGCAGAGTACGATGCGATGAACTTTGCCCTCCACAACACATCTAGTGTGAACAATGTGTCAATAATATTGACCACGTTTAACATGTCAGCAAATATAAATATGTTCAGTCAAGGTAAGATTGGCTTTCACATGACGTTTTGCCTACAACTGTAAATTAGGCATATGTTGATATATTTTCTTTGCTTGTCGGCTATTAGGTTCTGAAAAGCTAAGTGGGCTATGGCTCATTTAATTAATGGTAATTGCAAATTGTTCCTGAAACGAAAGAATGCAATGATTACTATTGCTTCAATAATTCTCTGGTTATGAGACCGATACCCGACGTTTTTTGTTTACGAGCAGATGGATTAGCAGTTTTGTGTGTTGGCCCAACTTGTATGCTTCTCGCTTCGCAGATATTACAGTTTATGGTGCTGTTGTTCGTGCTGTGATTGCTGTATGTGTTGGCCATCGTTGTATTTCCAAAGTGTTAATTTGAATCACTGTATGTGTCTTATTGTTCAGTGCTGTTTATAGTTCTAGAAAGTTATCCAGCGATGGGTTAGCGTCTCTTCGAGCAGGATGAGGAAGGAGTAGGGCGTAATAATGTTCCAATTTCCTTAATGTTACAGATTTCAGTACTGGATCTAAGGATGAGCCAACTGATTTGTAAAATCTAAATGGCTGAATGGATTGTGGTCAATATAACGGATCAAACCAAAATAGTTTTCAAACGCTATTTTCCTTTGCAGCTTTGGCGTTTCTTCAACAAAATGTCATTGTTCTTCTTGAGGGAAGCCGCACACAGTCTTCCGCGTGCGCACTCTCTACTGTAACTGGCATACCCCTTATCCGTCTCCATGGAAACAACAGACCATTCTATCAATGTGAGAAAGCTCTTCAGATGTCAGCGGGATACAAAGATTATGCGCAAGCCTCACTTGACATACTGAAGACATTTCAATGGCAAAAAATTGCACTCGTATTCGACAGTAAGACCTCCTTGGCTGATTTTCTGTTGCCCAGTGATTATCTATGACAACGAATTAAGAGCCACACTAATTTTTTATTGCATTTTTCCGTTGTTTGCTTGTTCCTTTATTGTTTCTAGAACCGGGAAATACTCGTACTGAAACTTTCTCCGTTTATGAATGGTTGAATGTTTATGAAATGGGATCGACGATATTTTAAGAAGAGAAATAAAATAGGGAGAATATTTTCCTAGACTCTACCTACATCTATTGAATGTAAATTTGGAAATATGTATAACCTAAATTATACTTGGCCTGGCGTTATAACAAGGGGGATAGAGACAGCCCTGAAATGCCCTCTCCCCAAGCATAGGAATTATGTCACAATACCATATTTTGCATAATTAACGTGTGCAGTGTGTAATATGGTGTGAATTTTGCCTTGATTTTTCTCACGTCTTTGTGTTAAGATCTAGCTAAAAATCCAGAATAGTGGTATGAAATCGCGAAAATAGGAAATTGTCACTATGACAGAAAATATCATTTATATGAAAAACTGAAGTAATACTATACCTCTAACTTGCTTAAGAAATTGCCAATCTATAGAAAAGTCATCAAATCGCAAGTATCCAAGTACTTATTGGATTATTATTATTATAATTATTATTAATTATCATTGTAATAACTAAAGGTATTTTAATATTTCACTTTAACTTTGTACTGTGTATTTCTTTAGGAAGTCGTTTGCATGAGGCTGGACATTTCCACGTCATTTCTCAGGCATCAAATCTCACTGTGAATATAATTGAGCTTTCTGCAGAGGACGATCTTGAACAGTTCGCTACGCCAATATCGACAGCAATGGCTAAAATAATAAGGCTTGAAGCTGAAGTTATTTTAGTTTACACAAAGAAGGATAACATCGAACTACTGCTTCAACAGGTTATAACAAAAATTTTACGGGTCCTATTCAAGAATTAGACTGCAAGGCTGAATTTTCTATGCGTTAAGAGTCAATGATTGCAAAGCCCAGTAGAGTTGTCGCACAAAGCTGACGAGTAGTCTAATTGTTTTAGTTGTTTTAATTGTTTTTGACAACTAAACGATTGCAACTGGAAGGCAACGACATTTAGATAGCACTTACTCCCACCCCCACAAAACCAACAAACAACAAAACAAAAACTATGAATTCTTACTTTAATTTCTAACGTTTGGTTTTTACCAAGGAAGAAAACGATTATTGAACCAATTATATTGCCGCATTCGTAAATAGAACACAATGAATATCCACCTTCACATTTGTTAATTTGTACTTTTTGTTCATTACTTAATGTACCCTACAATTAAGAACAGTGCAATTAAAGTAACATTTCTTTTCCAAAATTTTTATCCGGCAGACACCTTGTCCACATAGATGGATACTTCAAGGAAAGGTTTGGGCATAAGATAATGAAGTTTGTTGAAGGAGCTATGTCACGGTATTTTCATTCATTTTTCTGATCTGACAAAATTACTTTCACATTAAAGAAAACCTCAAAATAATAGTTTCCTTAGATAGAAAAACACAAAGAAGTAATAGTAAACCAAAACTGAACGAGTTTCGACTGAGGGAGATTAAGACAGATTACAAATGTCAAACTTGAAAAAGTTGGCCCAACTTTTTCACGATGTGTTAACCGTGACGTAGCTCCTTCAAGACTCCTTGTTCACAAGTAGCCTCTAGGGAAACGTGGTATTGTGTTATCAAACAGGGTTTCAGCTAGTTCCGTTCTGTTACATTATATAGCAGGTCCGAAAATTTTACTAAAGTATCCTAAATATTATTTTATTTTTAAATTTTTTCTCAGGTGCCCTTGAACTTAAGCTCTCAGGCAAATAATATTGTTTTAGCAATGAAGCTGCCATACATTAAGAGCTCAGCATCTGAAGAACTGCAAAACTTAGTTCGAATTAATAACAGCGGAAAAACTCAGGTAGCGTTATCACTTCTTTTGACATGGCCTAGTGGTATCTAACAATCTACTCATCTATCTATATTTTATAACTTTCTGTTTTCTTCCACAGGACACCGCTGCGATTGCTTACGATGCAGTTAAAGTTATCCACGAGGCTGTAAACGTGGAATTGTGTTCATCAATTAATGGGTCAGCCATTACTTCAAAAGACAGAGGTGCAATGTTAACTTGTTTGACAAAGGTAAACCGTTTGCAAAGTATCACTACACTATCAAAATTCTAATAAAATTGATCAACTGGCCATAGCTTATCTATTTCCTCTTAGGGTCGCTATTGCACAACACTGACAGGTTTTAACGTAGACCGCTTTCTATACCAAGCAAAACGAATCCACTGAAACGACCTTTTCGATCACTAAAAACTTGTTTCTCGACTACTATTTGCAGTGACTGTATCACAACGTTACGCCGACAACTCCATTTTCAAACTATTTTTTTTCTCTTGCATTATACATTAACCCTACAAAATTCAACTTTCATGTGGTAACGTTGAAATTATTAGACCACTTTAGGGTTTTTAATGGTTTTGATTGCTGTTTGGTCAATTTTGGTGCGTTTAGGAGGTTTCGGGGAAATCAAGAAATCCAAGATGGTCGCAGTTTGAGAGCATGACGCAATGTTAGCGTCAAATTACGTCATCAGCTCATGTTGCAAAACTCAAAGGACGTACTAATTGCCCTGTTCGTTTTCATAGCTTCAATGTTTTAGGAGTTAAGGGTCCGGGGTTTTGCTTCCGATCCATGAAGACCAAAAAATAGCCCTCTCTGAATGTGGTTAAGTTTCTATGCTATGTCTGAAATGTCAAGGCAAATGTTATTAGCCGCCAAAGTAGATAATTAATGTTTGTCTTACCATATATAATGATCATTCTTTGCTATCGGCAGGTCAGTTTGGATGGTGTAACTGGGCCCGTCCAATTTAACGAGGATGGAAAGCGGAGAGAAACTCAACTGGAAATTTTAAATTTACGAAACAATTCCTTTAAAAAGGTATGTAAGCAAGTAATAAGTAGATTAAAAAAATACGAATAGAAAACAAGGGTCTGGAGTGAAAAAGTCTACGAATTACTATTGTTTTCGTTATTAGTCGTTGCTGCTGATTTTACTCTTATTTCTTGTCTTCAGATAGGTACGTGGAATTCAACTAAGCGTGTCGTGATGTTTGACAAATTCTTGCCAAACATGGCAAAACGTTCTCAAGGAGAGACTCTGGAGGGAAGAAAGCTGAGGGTTGTGGTCCAGGAGGTAATGAACACAGACTGTTTTCTTAAAATTGTATTTTACGGAATTCTAAATGTTATTTGAAATAAAGTAATGCTAAAAAGGCGCACTGTGTTACAGGTGCAAGTTCAGCGGCCAAGTGAATTCGATCACGCGTTTTGCTGGTAATGCTATATATACAGGAATCCTGACAAGCAAACATGTAAAAGAAGAAAGCTACCTTAACTATGTGGCTCCACTGTTATGTTGCTCACACTCGCCCATGACAAACTTTGGGTCATATCTTTTCCCGCTTTGACGCGATGGCTATAAAACTTTGAGAAAACTTGCAGCTACCATTTAGCAATAATATAATAAAATTCGATTTTACTAGGGAAAAAGATATTTTTAGCGATATTACAGCAAACGCAGCCCCCAGTTTTTGAATAACATTGCACCCAGTGAAACTTTTTGCTGTTGTATTTTTGCTACATTTCTGGAATGTAACACATAACTTAACCAAGTTTCAGAAAAAACCCACAGTGGAACAGAAATGCAGTGGTGCTTAGGTCATCTAAATGCAGCCCCATAAATTCTCTTAAAATTACCCACGCTTGATGTTCTTTGACAAAACAGTCCATGAGCCTGAATTTATGCGAGAAGCCTTCTCAGTGCATGCCAAATCTGAAGGCAAAGCCGATTGCTAACCGTGCGAACCGTTAAAGAGTGTTCACTTGTTCTGTCAACGCTATATAGGTTGCTCACAAACCTGTGCAAAGAAGCGTTTTCAAATATGTTTCGAAAATTATCCAGAAACTTTGTGTTAAACTCCTTCCACATGAATTCAAAGGTACTGTAACTATGTTGCACCGATGTTTTGCTGCTGTGCAGGATCTTCAGTTGACGACATAGTCGTTGGGATCATAGACCTCTCTGCCTCTAAACTCAGGCGAAACTGACAAACAGTTGTGTTTATGAATACGAAATGAGCACGTGTGGAAGTATTTGTATGCTCCATTTTTCAACCTAAAACGGAGTTGATAAAAATTTATCCGGTATAGTCACTTAACCCATCTTCCCTCCCCTCCTGGGGTCGTCGGCGCGCCAACACTTACGTCCCTCTTATATAGATGCGAATTATTGGAGAATTGTCACAAGCGCTCACTTCGTATTCATAAACAAAACTGTTTGTCAGCTCCCTCTGAGTTTAGATGCGGAGTAGCTTATAATCTCAACGACTATTTTTCCAGTTCAATTAGCCTTGCACAGCAGCAAAAAACGGTACAAAAATATTGCATTGCTTTGAAATTCATGTCGACGAAGTTTGGCAAAAAATTTGATTTTGTGCCCAATTTTGGAAACATATTAACCTGCGATCAGGCTGAATTTTAGCATCGCTCTCATATTTTCTTAGGTTGGTCGCTCGCTAAAATTGGGCCTGATACAATCTCTCACAGGACCTTGTGTCGGCGGCCAAATTTTGGCCGCGGGAATCTCGCAATCTGATTGGCCCTTTAGTAATAGAGCTGTCAAGGGAAGTAAATTGTCTACGAGACTCGCTCACAATTTCGATCCGACCGCCATCGCCAAGGAACAAGTCTGCCGAGGTAAATGTGTCACTCTAAGATACTCTTGTCGAGAATTGTCATCATTTCTTACTCTCATGAGAATGGCGTTCGGTTTGACGCAAGGTGTCTCTCACTCGGAGCAAAGAAGTACAGCAGCAGTGAAGTATGTATCCCGTTTTATCGCATTTGAAGGCTTTCAGTGCGTTAGTATTGAAAATATAAACAGAGCAGTGGTTGTTTACGCGTTTTACGAAACAAACCAAACAGCAGAGGGACTAGTATCTTTCGCCAAGAGTGATCAACAAGTCAGCCGATATTGGATAATTCGGTAAACTTAACGGTAAACTGATGTTTATCGAGAGCGGTAATCAGCGGGCTGCTGTAATTGTTTTTACCTAAGTAATAAAGACTTTCAGTTTGTTCATTCAGTGTTACTATTCTCGTTTTATTGATCTCTAACATTGATATCAGAGGATCTGACTGGTTTTATAATAATAATAAATGTTCTTCGTTTTAAAATTCGCTGCTGTTTAGAGATAAAATTCGCTGCTAATCTCAAACTAAATTACAAAATACTCGTTTGTTTATAAACGGTTATTCTAAAGAATGAAACTGAAGGTATTTCCCTTAATTTCCCAAGGTTTTTTACGCAGAAAATCGGTGACAAATGCGAAGAGAATATTTCCGGATACCACTAGAAACGAGAAAGGATTCAAGCATGCAGCATATTTTGGTACATGTCAACCTCGTCTTGTTCTGAATTTTAATTAAGTTTCAGTTCAGACAGAGCAACCACGTACAATACCGGAGTGGTACCTTTAAAATATAAGCGCTAGTGCCTAGAAGGTATATCGTAGCCTGTGATTTTCGTATTTTTGCCGACATTTGCCGGACTTTTTGCGAATTGCCGTTAGGGGAAATTTGCATACCCAGAATCGTGCAAGCAGAGGAAATTTTGATTGGCTGTTTTTTCAATGTCAATCAATCAAAAAAGTGGGCGGTAGACGTTCCGTAGAAGAATTGTATCAGGCTCTATTTTTCGTTTCGCCCTTCCCGCCTGAATGTTTCACAGAGCGAAACGAAAATAGAGCCTGGTCGCAGGTTAGAAACATATCGGAAAACGCTACTTTGGAGATTTGGGCAGGTTTTCAAGCATTTTATAACGTTGACAGAACAGGCGAATACTCTTTAACGGTCTGCATGATTGGCAATCGGCCAGGCCCTCAGGTTTGGCAAGCACTGAGAAGGCGTCTCCCCAAAAAAACAGGTTCATGGATTGGTCTGTTAAAGAGCATAAAGCGTAGGAAATTGCAAGAGATTTTTTGGGGCTGCATTTAGATGACCTCAGCACCGCCGCATTTCTGCTCCACCGATTTTCCTGAAACTTGGGTACAGTATGCATTACTTCAATATGAGCAGATTCCAGAAATTTAGCAAAAATACAGCAGCAAAAATTTTCAATTTTATTCAAAAACTGGGGTCCGCTTTTGCTGTAATATAGCTAAAAATATTTTCCCCAGTGAAATCGAATTCTATTATATTATTGCTTAATGATCGCTGCAAGTTTTATTAAAGTTTTGTAGCCATTGCATTACAGTGGAAAAAGTTATGACCAAAAGTTTGCCATGGACGACCGAGCCTAACATTACAGCGGAGCCACCAAAATATGCCCTTCTTTTTTTTGTTCAATTCACGACACCTAGGATACCCCGTTCGTGATGAGGGTAAAGAACAAAGATGGCACTTCAAGATATAGTGGATATTGTATCGATCTGCTGAATGAGTTGGCAAAGAATCTCCATTTTACATATGAGATCTACCCCTCTCCAGACGGGAAGTATGGCGCTAAAACGGAAAATGGAACCTGGAATGGAATGATTGGAGAGTTAGTGAACAAGGTTTGTTACTATGCTCACTTCAGACCGGGGGAGGGGGGCGAAATCTGCCTTTAGCTTTTACAACTTTTTAAATATGCAAGCTACAGCCAACAAACTTGCTGACTTTCCTAAAATTTATCTGGAAACAAATTGGTATAGCGAGTTCTTGTTCATAAAATTAGTCTATACCAGGGCAACCACATTTGACAGAAGGTTGTTTAAAAAATGAGGTTTTAGAAAAAATCAAGAAATCCAAGATAGCAATCCAAGATAGCCACCGTTTGAGAACATGACGTATTCTTACGTCATATGACATTATCAGCCCATTTTGCGGGCCTCAAAGGAAACATTTTTTACGTATATCGCGCTCTAAAGTTTTCGTTTTTACAGCTTCAGTGTTCTCGAAGTTAGGAAAAGGGGCGGAATCCGCTTCCCCCGTCACAGAAGGCCAAAAAATCCCGGACTTTATGATGAAGAGGGTAAAACCTTTCATGGATTATGGCCATGTATTAATTCTCAATTCCCAATGATTGCCTGCTATCTCTGGGATGAATATCTTTGTTTTTAACCAAACTTTATTACGAAAACCTTAACAACACATTCTGACTTCTCTCCAAAGCGTGCTGATATAGCAGTTGCGTCACTGACCATCACTGAAAGCCGCGAGAAGGTGGTGGATTTTACGGTCCCTTATATGTACTATACTAGAGAGGTGCTCACCAAGAAAACATCTTCAAGTGCAACAGTTGATCTCCTACAGTTTGCAAACCCATTCCAAAGTAACGTTTGGGTTGCTACGCTTGCCTGTTTGGTGATTATCTCTGTTGCTGTGTTTGTAATAAACTACTTCAGTCCTTATGGATACAAAGACGAGAATGGTCGAGCAACTTCAGAGGAGTTTAACTTTTTCAATAGTGTGTGGTTTGCATTGGCCTGCATGCTGCAACAAGGAGGTGATAGCACTCCCAAAAGCTTATCTGGTAAGGGCGGATTCCTATCTAACCCTCGGAAGTACAGGTTGGGGGGGGGGGAGTGGATGCCACCCCTCCATAAAGTGTTTCTTCATTTTTTTCGAGACTATTTTTAATTAGCGCTGCCGTTTTCAGTAGCTGTTACTATATCTCTTAAACACGTTTTTGAGTAAAATCGAAGATGGCGCCCATTTTACACTAGGTGAAATGCCAAATTTAAGTAGAGTTTAAGCAATACTAAACAGGCATTAAATCTAAAGATTAATTTAATGTAGGTTTAGGCGACGTAAATATGACTTAAACAAGACTTTATATT
>Ga0126336_10000484_pt1 | contig 16355 bp, 8 predicted proteins | sample SidCmetagenome_FD_92530 | JGI IMG/M metagenome (GOLD analysis project Ga0126336, IMG submission 92530) | Coral microbial communities from El Islote,Puerto Morelos, Mexico - Siderastrea C C metagenome | ecosystem: Host-associated > Invertebrates > Cnidaria > Coral | place: El Islote,Puerto... | reverse complement strand
TTGCTTTGTATTTGGTCAATATGATCGTGCCAGGTTAGGTACTGATTTATGGTCACGCCAAGGTATTTGAATTCCGTAACGTTCTCCAGCCGATCGTTATTAGCGTCAAGAGCTATATCATTATATAAGTGGCCATCCGAAAGAAGCGACAAAAGAATTTCCACAGTTGACGTTTTTGTAATAGGAAACATGAATGAGAAATAGCAGATTCTACATGCAGTGTACCAAAAGTCCTGATAAGATAAGAACGCTCAGGGAGATACTGTATGAAACAAACTTTTAAAGGAGAAGGTCACTCCAGAAACGGTGTCCTTTTTTAAATCGCCCCAAAAAAGACAACACTAAGTTGAATTACTGACCGTGGTTTTAACTTCTAAAGTGCATCCGATTGTACAACGAGACCAGCGGTCGGGTAACCTGGGCTCGTTTTTTAGAGCCCACGTTATCCGACCGCTGGTCTCGTTGTACAATTTGACGTCAGTACGATTCAAACTGGCGGTACACAGTGTTGAATTTTGGCACTCTTTGGAGAGGAATTTCAGGGGGATCGGATGGACTTTAGAAGCTAAAACCACGGTCAGTAATTCAACTTAGTGTTATCTTTTTATTGGCGATTTAAAAAAATACACCGTTTCTGGAGTGACCTTCTCCTTTAATAATAGACAGACTGGGATTCAGGACGCTGAGACTGCAAAGATCACAGAAAGAATTCCTCATAAAAACCCCTAAACTTACCGTTAAAATAAAATACAACGCAAGCACTCTTATTTGTCATTATTTTCCTCAGATTATTTAGCCTACGTACGGAATATTCTTTGTTGATCGAAAGAAGCGATGAAGAATGGCTGCTAAAGTTAGAGTTCACGGAAGCGTGTGAGTCCGAAGGGGAACGAGATTTCGTACCTAAATTGTTTCTGTTTGGGGGCAAACAAACGAGGACTAGATTTTGAACTCTCCTCACTTTCGGCAACTCTTGTTCTCGTTCGTCCCGGACTCCAGAGTATCTGTGTGTAAACAGAGCTAACAAATCTGTTCTGTCCATTTCTTGTCGCAGAAAATGTATACTCCTCTTCACCTCGCTGCTCTCAGTAGGAAACATCTTGCTGCGCAACTGTTGATTGGTCATGGTGCTGACGTCACCGTCATCGGCGGCATCGTAAGGCGTGAAATGTTTTTATTTCCTTTTAGCTTTTGGGCCCGTTGACTTAAGTAAGATCAGGGGTGATAGGGACTGACATATGTTGAAAATAAGTTTAAATGTCTGACCTTGCGGCTAGATGGTGAAGGCGCTTGGTGTGGGTGTAATGTGTCGGACGTCCTGACCACCAAGCAAGCATCTAGGAGAGGGTGGAGTAGTAATGCTCCCAGTCAGCTTCGTCCCCAGGCCTTGATGCGCTATCGAAAGACTGAGGGAGGCTTGGAACTGCGTGTGATAGGCGAGGCAAATTTTCCCGCCGAGCTCGTCGGGTGGCGTCACATTTTCCATTTCGCCGAGGACGACTGGGAACGAGGCTGGCTCCCAGTCACTTCAAGGTGCAGAGACCGGAGTTGAGTGCAAGACACTTATCCGACTCATTCAATTCAATCTGTTCGATAAAACAAGGGCTTTTCTATTGTTTTTTGGGACTTGATTACAAAAACTTAGACGGGGATGCTAAGGATTGAGATAGATTGAAAAATAGGTTTATTTGTCTCGTCGTCTTGCGCGTAGATATGCAAAGAAATTGTTACTGTTAGTCGAAGACGTGATGAGAGCTGAAAGTTAAGTTTGCTTTTCGATCGTAATAAAACTGTGAATAATTTTCTGCCTCGTTTGTACTCTTTTCGGCAACGTTTTTGTTGAGTAAGGCGCTTGACTAGTCCTTAACCCTAACCACTGTCTGGATTTGTTACCGCGGTTATGCGACAACCCCGACTCCATTTCCTCGGCCACACATTAGTTGACTGCGTTCAGCTTATTTCTTATGAAAAAGGCAATCCACAAGGTATAAATAAATTGCAACGGACATCTTGCGATTTATGAGACAGTCATTGCAAGTTAAAACAAACCAAAGTGATGACATGTCGGCAGCAAAAGGTCAGATCAAAGTGGTAGTTATTTCCACCATTCGGTACAGTTAGCTAGTCTTGTACAGGGCCTGCTTATAATCATCTTTTCGCTAGTTGAGTGACGTTTGATAATTATTTAAGACGGCTTTCGTTTCAGTACAAAGAAACCCCACTTCACATGGCTTCTAAGGTCAAGGGAGGAGAAAAAGTTGTGGATGTTTTGATCAAAAGTGGAGCTGATCCCGACACGCCAAAAGAGGTATGTTGCACTCCCCTCCACCCAACTATGTGTTCCCAGGTATTATTTCTCCCAAACAACTGCGTAGCAGCCCTAGGTATTACTCACCCTCAAACTATTTACCCTTAGGTTTTACTGCCCCAACTATTTACCCGTAAGTATGGTTGACCCTTAACGAACTCTATATCCCTGGGTATTCGTCACCCCTAGCTATCTACCCCAAGTTATGACTCCCCCAACGAACTTGATCCCCAAGTTATTATTTCCCCTCCCCACCCAATTTGAATCCCTAGATGTTATTCGCCCGCCAACGACCTATATACCTCTTGGTATCACTCGCACTCCCCCCCCCCATCCCCACCCCACCCTTCCAACTAGCTGTGCACTTCTTGGTAATACTCCCCCCCCCGCCAAATTTAACCATTTAGTCCGAGGTATTACTCAACTTCAAATTTATATTTTATTATAGAAAATTAACGCCTGTGTTAATTATTAAGGCGTTTGAAATTAAAACCGTTTAAATTAGGGCAAATTGAAGGAAAAATTAGTTTCCTGATTAAGGCGAAAGAAAAAGTAAATTTTCCAAATGAAGGAAATTAACACGAGTGTGGGGGACTCATTTTCTATCAAAAAAGAAGTTCTTTCAACATTCCAAAGATATTTTGTCCAGAAAACACTGAACCGAGTATTGAAAAAGATGAGAAAGACACTTCTGAGAGCGATAATTAGCTTTTAAAAGTATCGTAAGCGATGTATTCAATTATTATGTTGAACAAAGAGAGCTGTTTTCACATCTTTCAACTGCCTATTTCTAAGAATAGGAGCTGACACGATTCAGTAATAGACTTCAATAAAAATTGACTTAAAAATTTTTATTCATTAAAATTTGGGTTAATTTCCTGGAACGTTAATTTACTGTAAGTTAAACACATAAATCACCGCACGAATAGAGCTCAGAACACTTATGGAAACTTATTCTTTTAGAATGGTGAAAGAGCACTTCATTTAGCTGCCAGCTGTGGAAACTTAGAAGTCGTGAAACTTCTTTTGAGGGAAGACGCGGAAGTGGCTCGCCGATCCAAGGTAAATATGGACCTAGGCCTCATTTATATGGTCTCGGGTACACGAGACAACCCTCCCCCGAGTTACCCTGGGCGGGCTAACTTCTCACCTGTATCTTTGGCAAGTTCAACGAACCGTTCACATGAGGATCACCAACTCGTCAAGAGGAGGCGAGACACCTCGGCGGGGGGGGGGAGCGAGGTGTCTCACCTTGGCAGTTAGGGTAACCCTGGCATGCGGGACAACCTTTTCCCATATGAATACTTTGGCTCGCTTACCCGGGACGATTTTTTCGTGCCGCGTGTCACGTAACGTCTGGTGTTGGTTTAAATGGGACTGGTTTAGCAAAATGTACTTCGAAGAAATAATATTTAAACAAACTGAGGCTACAGTGATCAAATCAACGAATAAATTTTAAGGAAAAGGGCGTACCGAGGTCATGAATATCAAAGTAAGATTTCGGAATAACTAAGTAGGGTTAACTTTGACTCGGTCAGTAGGGCCAACTTCTTCTCATATAAACGCTCGGTAAAGTTGTTTCGGGGAGAGGGTTGTCTCCGGTACCCGAGACCCTATAAATGAGCGTTTGAAATTGGATGAAATCTTCAAGTGTGAGCGTTCAATTAAAGCTAATGAGCAGTACTTTTATGTGGCGCTATTTTTAAGGAGTAAACGTTAACTCTAATGTTTGCTTTCGTGGCTGAAATCCTAAAGTGTGACCATTCAAACGAAAACTGTTGAGCAGTACTTTCCTGTGGTGCTGTTTATTATGCTGCACAAGGTGGTTCTGACTTTAGAGTCTTTAATTGAATCCTAAAGCGTTCCCATTCAGTTGAAAGCCTCTGAGCAGTACTTTGCTGTGGTGGTACTGTTTATTATTCTACACAAGGTGCAAAAACTACACAGACTACAGCAAGTATTGTGCAACAAGATTTAATGACGATAATTATAACTTTTAAATCTCTGGCTTAGAGCCAAATTAAAATATGACCATTTAAATAGCAAGGTATTGGGTAATATAAAAACTTTCTGAAATGGAATTCGCAAGGCTTCTGTCAGGTTTTTTTTTGGTAACTCTGTTTACTTATTTTCTTGCAGTCTGGAGAAACCCCACTTCACTTTGCTTGCAGAAATGGACATTACGAGATAGTAAAGGCGTTGATAGAGAAGGTTTTCAAAGTCAAGTCTCCCATGCTTGCTCGCCTCGTCGTTAACATACCAAACGACGTGAGTTTTGCTCTGACTCTGTTTATCAATTCAGTTGTTTGTTTCTTTGTTTTTCTTTTGTGGCGGTCAGTTTGTCTGTTTGTCTATGTTTCTCTGTGTTTTGCTCGCTTGCTTGTTCTCAGTTTTTCAGTTTGTTTGTTTGTGCGTTGGTTACTTCAAACATTGCAGTAACAGTATTGTCGTGCAGTTTTGACTGTCTCTTTGTTTCGTCTGCTCTTTTCAAACCTTCCTTATGTGGCGGCTATTCCTCGGAAATTTGGCTTTGTTTTCTTTCCGTTTGTATCCATCTCTGCAGTTTTTTTGTATTCCGTTTTCGTTTATCTGTATATTGCCTGGTGTTTTTAACCATCAGGCCGGTGAGACCGCCCTTCACTCTGTGGCAGGCATTCTTCAGGGTACAAAGGCCGCCAATGAGGATCTTGTAAAAATAGTGCGGATTCTGCTGGAACATGGCGCCAATCTGACTTTAGCAACGCATCAGGTAATTTTAATTCCGGTTTCGTGCTGAGTTATCAATGTCGATCGTTTTTATTTGAAAACGAAAAACTTTATACGGTTGGGCCGTTTACGCTCCAAAAATTGCGATTTTTTTTGCAGAGATTTTTGTAAACGGGATTTTTCGTTTACAAGAGTCGAAAACGGACAAAACTATTTTTAAGGTGTGGAAATTCTGTTCACGTGCAAACGATCGAAAATCAAGATTTCGAAAGCGATGGTGAGGCAACATCGAGCAAATCGCAAAAAGTGGGTTTTTTAATCGTTTTCAATTACATGCGTGTAGACAGTTTAAAAAAACTGAAAATACATACGTGTGGACGGGAAATGTTTTTTTTTTAATTATTAAAGATTCTTCGCTTTCAGCTGTCAGGACCTTTATAATTTACTATATGCAAAGCACTTGTTGAACGCACGGAAAAAGTTGCAAATTTTATTGTAATGCAAACAACGCGTCACCTGGGTGTAATTTAAGTTTACTTAACGTTTTAAACTTTATTAGCAGGGTCGTGAAGCTTGAAGACGTTTTGTGGTGTTCCAAGTGCTTCTTTGAAACGACTGTGTTTTTACTTCCTTTTGTTTGTTTCAGAAAAGAGAGACTCCTCTTCACTGGTGCGCCCGCTCAGGACACCACGAGATTGCGAAGGAGTTCTTTACTTCTGACAAAGTAGCAGAACATATCAGACTAACCACTATCAACAGTACCTCTGAGGTAACATATCTGCCTCGGGCAATAATAATGGCAATGTCATAGAACGTCAGTCCTAGGCAGGCGTTCGTGTAGTTTGGTGCCGGTTAACATGACTGACTGACTGACTGACTGACTGACTGACTGACTGACTGACTGACTGACTGACTGACGGACGGACGGACGGACGAACGACTGGCTGACTGGCTGACTGGCTGACTGGCTGGCTGACTGGCTGACTGACTGATTGTCTCACTTGCCTATTGACTGACTGATTGGCTCACCTGCCTACTGACTGACTGATTGACTTCGGAACTCATTGGCTAGCTGAACTTAACTTGCAGACTGACTGTTTCTTGTTCTACCTCTTAAGAACGGAGCTTCGTCGCTGATGACTGCCTCACAGTGCGGCATGTTGGAAGTAGTCCGAGTACTCCTAAGGTTTCACGCTAGAATTGATGTCTTCGATGAGGTAACTTTCTTTATTAACGTTTTTGTTAGGTAAAGTTCCAGGACTAACAAAGGTCGTTACTGACTGTTTTAATAGTCTCCTCGGGGACAGTTTAAAAGTAAAAAACATACGTGTTCCTGAGTCGTTCATCTATTAAAGCTGGCAAAATGTCGTGCTCTATTTTAGAAGAAAGTCAGTACTAATAATTAATCGACCATACCAGTGCTAACCTTTATAGCTCAGCTATAGATGAGAGTAAGAAAAAAGTCAGCTTATTTTAATGCACTATAAAAATAAGTAGTAACTTATTTTTGTATATTATCAAGGGAGCTGCCACTGTCAGCGGGTGACCGATTTCGAGATTCATTGACAATCATAGGAAACGTTCGTAATATCTTTTTCCAATTTTCGAAAACAAAAAAAATTCAGAAATTTCCGGGGAATGGCCGGAAATCTTCGAAGAATCGCTAACAGCTTCTAACTCGGTGTCGATTATTCAAAAAACAAGACAACACTTGGACGCTAGGAGACGTGAAAATTCTTTTCTTGGGTACAACTAGATCTTCAACCATTTCACTGCTAAAGTTAGTTATAGAGACAGTTTAAGATGCTTCTAACTTTTGATCTTATGAATGAAAACCTATGGCGTGACCATTCAAATGAAACCTCATCAGCAGTACTTTCACATGGTACTATTTATATTTAAGTATTTTCCAAAATGAAATTTGGGATTTGTGTTAAATTTTGATTTTAGGCACTCTTGGGAGTGGGGTTAAGTGGTTTGCTGAACTCATTCGTAAGATATCAAGTTTAAGAAAAAATAGAAATTTCTTATCTTTAATTCTTTCGGATGGACGCAATTAACAGAGAGTCGTTGTTTGTTTGTTTTTTTTTTGTTTGTTTGGCTTTCAGTGTTTTCACATTGAAATGTCGTTCACTTTATCGCCAGGTGGGCGGCACCGCGCTTCATTACGCAGCCTCCAAAGGTCACGTGGAGGTAGCACGTGAGCTGCTAAATCACAAAGCTTATGTCAACGGAAGAACCAAGGTTTGTAGAAAAAACCATTAAAATGTGAATAACAGAAGTGGGTTTATCGAGTCACAAGTCACATTTTAAATTTGAATCAGTAAACAGAAAAAGAGTGAAAGAGGAAAAAACTGAACGCTTCCCTAACCTCTTAACCCCAGTAGTGATTAATTCAAAGTAAATAATTATTTTTCAATAACTTCTCTTAAACCTTTAACAAATTCAGAAACCATTCGAAAAACCCACACAGTAAAAACAAATCAAACTGAACTACAGGGCAGCAGCTTTCCTTTGAATTATCACACAAAAGTTCTTTGAAAGACTAAAAAGATAGAACCACATAGACATGCGCTGAAAGAAAAGTACAGTTCGATGGATTTCATTTTCGATGCTTGCATCAACTTAGGGTTTGCTCCACAGACTCAATGTCTTTTAAGTAGGAAATTATTGTTAGCTAATCCGTAACTCTTTAATTTATTTTTACCTTGATATTTGTTCATGATCACTTACACTTTATAATATAAACTAACCAGTCTCTCAATTAACCAATCGAGACGCTTTCGACAAAAAGCTCACTGATAACTCACCCAATCACAACTGACTTAACTAAGACGCCAGTTGTTTATCTCGACGGATAATCCAAGACTAATCCGGGACATTTATGTTGGTTACTAACATCGGATGGTTTTGGTTTACATGAGGTAACAGTGACGCCCGCTATCTCGAATCATCGGCACACTTCCCCCACCTCCCGACTATCTCAAGTCTCCCGCCTTCTCGAAGCCGGGCTGGAAACCTCGGTTTGCAAATCTCCCTCATCTCGGATCAGGACATCGTGAATTCACCGGCTATGTTGAACCATCTGATATCTTGGATCCCTGGATATCTCGAATTCCCCACTATCACAAATCCTCCGTTATCTCGAACCCCGCGCTCATTTCTCAAATCGCAATCTCGTGTGTCGTTACAGACATTCTCCGGTTATGTTGAGACAACTACTTTCTCAAACTCATTAATAATTCATAAAAAGAAAACAAAGGAATTCACTACCGTGACGGTGGTTTGAATACCGGAATTTAATCAGCATACAAGAATTATGAATGCTTTGAGAAGCCATATCAAAAACTCGAAAGAGTGTTTTATCAGGTGTCCAAACACCGTGACCTCGAAGTCGGTTAAAAAATACAGGTGCGCCTCGTTTTTTCGACCCACTTCTCGGTGTTTGGATATCATGATGAAACATTCTTTCTCGTGGTTGATATATTACATCTCCACTCCAAGGACATCTAGAATACGCTGCTATCTTAACCCCCTTCCCCCATCCCAAATCCCCCCCCCCCCTATCTAGGGCCCCAGCTATTTCGAATCCCTCCAATTCCCCGCTATCTCGAATCGAAACCCATTTCCTTAGGATTTGCTTACTGTTGTTCAGTCATTTCATCACCGCTGTCTCAGTAATCGCCTGTTATCTCGAACGGGCGCCATTCCCCTTGGCCTAAATATACCACAGCCCAGTTTCGTTAAAACTCGGACAAAATTTGACGCTACTTCTATTTTCAACTGCCGCCCATTTTGTGTTTCCCTTGGGAGGCTGAGATAGAGGGGGGGGGGGTAGAGGGGGGAATCAACCACAATAACTGCCCCCATAACACTACCAGTCTGACTCCCGTTTAACACGCTGGCGGATATTCCAGGACTAACCGATTGTTGTTCCGTGACGACAATCTTGTCTACTAACATCGTACGTCAAAATAACGTAACTAATAACCGTGCGTTGTTCCGCAACGACATTCTTGTGGACTAACATCGTACGTCAAAACAACGTAACTGATAACCGTCTGTTGTTCCTTGACAATTCAACGTTCTCATCGACTAACATAGCACGTCAAAACAACGCAACTCATAACCGAGTGTTGCTCCGTAACGACATTCTTGTGGACTAATTAACATCGTACGTCAAAACAACGTAAATCATAACCGTCTGTTGTTCCGTGACAATTCAACGTTCTTATCGACTAACATCGCACGTCAAAACAACGCAACTCTTAATCGCAAACGTTCGTGGAATTCAATCGCTGTCTGTGTTCTTCAGTTTGATGCCACCTTTGCGTGGTTAATGTTCTTTTTGCAGCCACATGCCCGCTACTCTGCAACACGTCGAAACAAAGTGGATGATGATGATGATGATGATGATATGTCTGTAAGGCCTTAAGCACCATCTCTCATTAATAATATCTAATAATAATTAACAAATTAATAAAAAATTTTAATGATTTCTAAAATCTTACATTCCCATGCAGTAGATCTCAGAAATAACTTATGTTTCGAATTTGAAAGGCAATAAGAGATTCCATTGTTAACCTATCAAAGCCAAAAATCCAATAACAATAATGAAACTTAATCGAGAAGTTAACTAAGAAGACGTCACACTTTATTATGAAGCAAATTGACAGTAAAGTAATGAAAGAAAAATGATAAACAATTGTTTAGTTTTTACATACATACCCTTAAAGAAGAAATTTCTGTTGATGCGAAAAATAATATAACAACCTTAAACTTAAATCTTCTTTTGTAACTTGATGATCATAAAAAAGCTGATAATACTGTTTGTGGACATCTTAATACAGAACACGAGATTCCATAAATAAAAACCTAAACAAAAACCGTAAAAAGAATACGATTCAAGACGTTTTTGAATGTAAAAAATTATTTCATTCTAAACAAAACTTCTTTTCTGTTGATACAATAACCAGCTAAATTTCAAACTTTTGATTAAACTTACCTTAAAACTTTAACGTTGACGTCGTCTTCGTCGTCCACATCTTCCAGTGGAGAATTGCACATTAACAATATCTAACTGTTAGCTTCTTACGCTGTTTACGTTTTTACTTAATTTGTAGTCGCGCTCTTGTTTGTTGGTTTGTTTTCCTATTGCACCTTATTGCTGGATTCGCAAAACGTGGCGACCTAATATATCAATATCTGTTTGCTCTTTTTTATCCTCTTCTGAGAAGCTACTTTTAAAAATACTATAATGATCTCAGGCCTTTTCTATTTCGAATCAAAACTTAGTACTCTAGTTTTTTTTTTTAAGTTGCTTTCTCGCTTATGTTTTGTCTATGTTTCATGTTTTGTTTCTTTGCCGTTGCCTCTTGGTTATAGTTTCCTCGCTGAAAAACAATAGAAAACCTAGGTTGTCTTCCACGTTATGTTCTCCTTTAGGCCAGTTAAGGGTTGTACAAATTGTTATTATTGATGTTTATCATTTATTAAACAACAGTTCATTGTATGTTAATTGCGTATATAACTATTTCAAAAAGGTTGCTTCACTGATGCATGTTTCTTAGACCGCAGTGCATCATTTATGGGTGCTTTTTTCTACCTATTAGCCCTAAAGCAAGAGCAATTGTGTATTTTTATGATTTGGTTTTCTCCTGGAGTTCCTTTAGCGAGAAAAGTGATCAATGCATTTATTTATAGCAAACATGATGCTTTGCAGTCTATGAAACAAGAATCATGCATCATGCATCACTGAAGCAACCGTAATGAAATAGGTGTATTTTTCATATCTATCTAGATAGTTAAATCAAAGTGCACAATCGCTACGATTGCTTTCGTATATGGCACTCTATTTTCAGTTGCACTTTACATTCATTTCAAATATATCAAAGAACATTTTTTCATGCGCGAGCTCTTTTTTTCAGATCGGCCTAACTCCACTTCATATCGCTGCCGAGAAAGGACATGCAGACTTTGTTCGTGTCCTTGTAACAAAGTACAACGCCATTATCGACCCATTTACTGTGGTAAGTTTCACTGTGGTATGCAACACTCCTTTGAGAGATTGAGTGGAAAACAGGTTTTATTATTTAGACAACCATGGAAATGTTATGAGCTTCCGAAAGAAGCCTTTTTGTTTGTTTGTTTGTTTGTTTGTTTGTTTTGTTTTGTTTTCAAAAACGACATCTTTTCCTGCGACGTCTCTGCTCGCAGGATATTTGGGTCGATTGTTTAAACAAAGTTTAGACAGCCAACGTCCAGACCATTTTCAAGCAGGGTCAGGGCGAATACGACAAGTTTGTTAGGCCTGTGTCAGGGGTTTCGTTTGAGGCCGGAGGCTGGACGTAACGTCCGGTCGTTTGACATGTAAGGTACAGTACTTTCACACAAGATAAATAATTATTTTCTGAAGTGTAAATAAATCAGACGATCTTGTATTTGTTTATCAAAGCCGGATAGAGTTGAGCTTTATTTTCCTCTCTTATGTAACTCATACATTTGGAAACGAATGATCATTCCTGTCATATGTAATGACATCAGGTCCAGGGAACGTTGAAAATGGCTTTCAGAGAGTCTGAAGTTCCTGCCTGCAACACCCATGTTAGCGCCTTCGGCGCTCACGTCCGCGGCTTGTTTTACCTATGAATCCTGTACTTTAAAATGTTACTGAAAACCCTGCCTGTGTCCGTGTCAACTAGCGAATTGAAATAAACGAACTATGAGAAGCAGAGAAGGACTGCTTCTTTCATAGTACTTGGACTTAATTGATCATTTGAAACGGAAGCCAACGCTACGCTGCGTAGCACCGTAATCTAGATTCAGCCTTAATCCAGGCCTAACGTAGACTTCGTTTAAGCAAATGCTCCTCTATGGTTCCATTCCATACTGTTGGTATTTTGTGTCTCCAAGGACAAAAAGACGCCCCTCCATTTAGCTGCAGAAAATGGCAGGATTGACGTGTGTAAGGTGCTTCTCGACCTGCGGGCTGACGCTAGTGTGGCAGATAGCGTAAGTTGATTGAAGATATGTTTACACTAAGGGGATGGGCGGATCCCGGTTTCTTAACAAACTGAGTGTTCATTTTCTTGAGACGTAAAATTTGAGTAATATGTATCAGTTTAAGAAACTCATTAGTTATAGTAATTACAGATATCAATCTAAACTTACGATTTTAAATTAAAACTTCTCACATGGGAGTTATAAATACAAGAAATTCATTAAAAAATAACCTTTTGCCCTTCTCGAGTGCAGTGCGTGTTTATAGTAGCAATTACTTCTGAAATCCGTGAATAGCACCTTTTTTTTCAGAGTCCCTAGACTCTATAAGTGTATAGAGTAGAGTAGAGTACCCTAGAGTAGAGTGTAGAGTGTAGAGTACCCTATAAATGTAGGGTTTAGATGATCGGTTGTTAGGCCATTTAAAGCCTTTTACAGACCTTCGCAGACTTTTGCAGCTATCGTCTCCAAGCAACAAAGTTGGAGAATCCTACTTTCTTAAGTGGGCATATCACGAAAAAGCATAGCTAATTTGGTATCAAATGTGAGATGTTTCGTCATCAAACATTTAAAGTTTGACAGGGCGTCACGTGATTCTTGGCGCTCAAAAAAAAGATTTCGGTCACTAAGTTTGAGTGTATCTGTGCTTAATCGTTGTTAAGGTGAATCTTTTTACTGTTTAAATAAGCGTGACACGTCGGAGAATGTCTGTAAAACAAACTTCTGGTTGACGTCAGACTTCAAACTTCACTGAAAACCTCAAATGACAAAACGTGTAACGTGTAATACCAACCCAAGGTCAGTTTCCTTTTGGTGACGTGGCCTCACTAGTCGGATCAGAACGACGATGTTTTGTTTGCGTTTTCCTACAGAAAGACATGATTCCTGTTCATTACGCTGCTCTAAACGACCATGAAGACATCGTGGAATTCTTTTTTAGAGTCAGACCTGACACAATGACGCAAATTAATGCGGTAAGTTCGTTTAGTATCACAAGTTCACCTGTTTATTAGCATTCTTGCTGTCCATGAACCATTACTGAGAGCTTTCCATTTCCTTGGACAGGTGTGGCCTCGTTAAAATCACAAAACCCAGTAACACAAATATCGGTCCTAACCATCTGGGTGTATTCTTTAGGGGGACAAGTTGGCGTGAGTGATTCCCGGGGGGGGGGTACTCAATAAAATTTTATACGTAGAGGCTCCGCCCTGAGGTCCAACCCCTTACCCTCCTATATACCATTTTTGACCGAAAAGGTACCCCTTTCGTATACCTTCCATTGAAAAATGGTACCCTTTCACATACCTACTTAAGAGCACTGCATCCCTTTTCTAAACCCTTGGGATGCAGTTGATGGCAGAACGATGTTAGGGGAGAACAGTATTACCGGAGGAGATGTTAACCAAAAATCAATATTATTATCTTTAATTAAAGGCTCTTTTAAATACCTAGATGACAGATTTCCCTACTCTTTCATATACTTCAGCTCGTGCAATCTCTACCCTTTTAAATACCGGAAGCCTGAAAAAGGTACCCCTTTAGGGCGGAGCCTCCCCGTATAGGCCATTGTAGGGGGTGCCCCCCCCCCATTGTCAAAAATTTTGAAGGAAAATTTGCAAGGAGCCCCAGAAGTTACCAGAATCTCTCTTTATGGGCGTAGTCCGACTTCGTTTTCACCCCTAAGAAGACCAATTCTTTCTGCCAAGTTATTCCTGTCTATTGTCTTTAGACTTTATACCTTAAGCGGTAACAAAGTAACTCTAATTAATTGTGGTCATGTTAGATTTACAAACCCTAAGAGACAAACTGTACCATTGCAAACCGAGAAGTTTGACCGGAACTTAAAGGAACTGTTGCACATGTTGAGCTCGGTTTCGTTAGTTTTCTTAAATGTGCCAATTGTTCCTCTAGGATGGCTTAAACGCTCTACAGATCGCGTCATCGGTTGGAAGCATCAAGGTTGTCAGAAAACTGGTCGATCTTAACTTTGCTAAGTGTTCAGCTGATAAGGTAAGATTTACGCTGTTTTAAAGGTGTGTACAAAATGTTGCAGGTTTTCTCTGACGAGTGTGTCAAACGGTTTTTATCCCTTAGGGAGTTTTGTGTAAACCTCTTCTTCTGGCTGCAAGTGGAGGCCATAAAGAAGTTGTGGAATTTTTGCTTGTGAAAGGAGCTTCGCCTACTGAGGAAGACACGGTAAAATTAAACCAGTTATCATAAAAGCGGGCAAAATAATAACTAATTATTTTAATTAATACCTTGAGATGAAATAACCTAAGATAACCAAAGGTCCCTGAAAACTACCGAAAGTAACCGAGAACTAGCGAAGAATTACGAACATCACTCGAAGATTTCCAAAGATATCCTCTCAAGCTCGGTCAAAGACTTCCATAGACGAACCAGTGCTGACGAACGTGTTTTTAGAAATCTTCGGAAGATAAACTGAAGCCATGTATCATTTTTCATAAGATAAATTTGTTATATTTGTTTAAGCCGTAACAGTGACGAAATGAAATTTCTCTTCACATCATCACTACTTGTTCAAACATTCAAGTGACGAGAATAAAGAAAGCGATCACCAAGGATAAGACGTCTTGAGATTTAGACAAATTCTCCGTTACTAAGAGTTCATAAGAACTGTATGGAGAACAGTAAGAGGAATATGCATTTTGAAATAAGGGTTTAAAGAAGTATGCCCTATTTCTTTTGTTCGTTTGTAGGAGGGAATGAGCGTGCTGCATTTAGCCGCCAAGTTTGGACAGGTCAAAGTTATTGACATGTTGTGGGGAAAGACGCCTATTGACCGAACCAGTGTCAAGGTACGCATAACAGTTCTCATAAGTTGTCGGCAGTGAACAGAAGTGCGAGAGAAGGATTCTTGCGGTGTTCTGGCATTCAACAGTTGCAGACAACGGTTTGTCAGGACAACCTAGCTTCTTGTCATTTAAAGCGAAATAACTGCGAGAGGCGGACTTGTCAAGTTTCACGTTCCCGCTCTAGTCTCCTCTTCCTCCTCCTCCTCCTCCTCCCCAATCTCGTACCCAGAGTCCTCAGGTTTTTTGGTCAGGTGGCGGTGCCAGGAGAGACTCTGGGGTAATGGAAAAAAATGTGATTTTTTTGATTGGCTGTTCTGGGCTGTTCACTGTAACAAAACTAAGAACCGTTAACCGCAGGATTCCTGCGGTAACAATTCCATTATCCCAGAGTCTCTCTTGGCGCCGCCCGCTGACCAAGAAGCCTGAGGACTCTGGGTACGAGATTGCGTCCTCTCAGGCTCTTGGATTTGAATGGTCAGTTGAAACAGAAGCCATAAAAAAGTTTGTTTAAAAAAAAACTAAAAAACGTTATGAAGTCGCAAAGATGCGGCGCGCAAAACTGTATTAAAAAAGAGTTTCCTGTTGTTGCCGGATAGGCGGATAGATGGTTTATTGATAATCTAATTTGCAACCAGAAGTTGAATTATGCGATTATTTGCAAGAAAATATGGTTACTTAAAAATACTACTAGTAATTTGAAACTAATTCGTATTAAAATATATAAAAACGAAAACTAGAAACACTATATGCACTACGATGAAGTATGGTATGATAAGAATATAAAAATAGAAATATAATAAAATAAAAAGCAATCGAAAACTCTAGTCACATTGTTTAAGCCTTGAGGGCATTAAAGGTAATAACGGTATTACGAAATCTGTTCGTCTTGAAAACGGACCTAAACTTCCATGTGTTTCTCAGGTTCAAGGTACAGGTATTGCGAGCAAGGAGTAGGCCGTGTTGTTGTTGTCTAACCATTTTCTTCGTTTATCACAGAATGGTATGACAGCCATTCACGTTGCTGCCTTATTTGGTCAGACGGAAATTGTACAGGAGTTTCTCTCCAGGGCCCCTAAATCTGCCATGCTGACCAGTGAGGTAAGAAAACATTTCACACGCGAGCCTGCGAGCGAGTGTTTTCATGTGTTTTGCGCGTGTAAGTGTTTCTGAGCGTGTCAATTCTGGCTGATGCTTTGCAATATTATAGTTAAGCTCTTGAGTTAACCTTTTGTTTTCCTCTTTAGAAACCCGCTGATGACAGTGAAGAGGAAGAGGACGTGAGTATATTTCTATCCATTAACAATTCAAATTCAAGGAGGTTTTACACTCCTCTTTCTTGACACCTTTTTATGGGCTTTTAATTTTAGCACGCGCTAAGGCTAAACGTTCGGTAATACCCATTTATTTCTTAGTATATTTCAACTCTCTATTTTCCCAAAGTCCCACAGTTCCTTAAAGAGGTCCCGCATGACCTCACAACTACGTGAACTACCTTACTGTGATCTCGGGGGGGGGGGGGGCATCAA
>Ga0126336_10000483_pt1 | contig 16367 bp, 12 predicted proteins | sample SidCmetagenome_FD_92530 | JGI IMG/M metagenome (GOLD analysis project Ga0126336, IMG submission 92530) | Coral microbial communities from El Islote,Puerto Morelos, Mexico - Siderastrea C C metagenome | ecosystem: Host-associated > Invertebrates > Cnidaria > Coral | place: El Islote,Puerto... | reverse complement strand
CTTACAAGTCGGCGATGCCCCTTAACATCCGCCTTGAATCTGCTGGCTTTAGCAGCACAAGGGAGATGTAACTGGCATCACGCAATGCGACGCAAAAAATCTATTACCAAGCCATTTCCGGAGACTTTGCATGATGCATGAGACTATTACTTTTCATTTATTTGTAAACAAAACTAATTTTCATCTCCAAGTGTTTGCACCGGGACTCATTTCCGAGCGAGGCAAGCTTGCAACTTATTCGGGAACCGAAGCATGTTGGGATTAGTATTTACCTTTAAAGGTATGGGACAAGATCTCTTCCTTTTTAGGGCTCTCCAGGTGAATCCGAAACGTTTTCTTGCCCATGTTAAACGTTTCCACTTGAAGAATGTCCACTGCATATTCACAGCGTGCGAGTGGAGCGTACAGCCACAAGGGTCTGGGCGGGGCCGGATCCGGTGGATCTCCCCTATACATGGCGCCTCGTTTAGCAAACTGTAAGCCCGCTGCTTTCCATACCGCTCTCGTCTCCGCCTCGGCGTCGTGCAGCTTGGAGCCTGGGCTGCGACTCGTTGCAGTATCATCATGATGTAGTAGCCTTCCCAAGAACTGCGTTGTTGTTCTGTTATAGTTTACTGGGTGAAGTTGGTGCACGTGCCAAATGAGATCAAAATCGTAGCACGGGACAGCGAATACCTGTGGATTTTGTTTTTTTAACTGAAGGTGATGTTCGTAACGCTCTACCGCCTCCTCCAGGAATTTATCATCCTTATAATGAGGCAAAGACACTTGGTAGTAGAATTTAGATTGGCGATAACACGCTTCCTCCAAATCGTATTGTATCTTGGACTTCTTGTAAACCGTTAACATGTTCGGTGGCTGGTTCAGTTCGATATCAAAAGGCTCGTCGGGATAATCCCGCTCCCATAAATACTTGGCTTTTTCAAGCGCTTCTTTGCGTTGAAGGCCGCCTAAAGGCGTATGGTCAACTACCTTGGATATGCAGTTAATGCAGTCTTGTTCGTAGTTATACGGTGCCAGCATGTGTACATGCCATACCCAGGCAATGTCTAATGGAGCTGCTAAAAATCTGCTGCCATAACCTTCTTTGGAAGCAAGTGGCAGCCAAAAAACTTCATATCGTCTGATAGCATTCTTTAGAACAGCCCCCTTGTAGAGGTTAGCCGGATATTCGTCTACCTGCCTTAAAAACTCCAGCTCGTTTTTGGCAGCTTGGACCAGGTCTATGCCAAGATTTTGACAGAATAATTCTCGATACATACTTTCTTCTACTGGCCTTACCAGTGATTTAGACCGGCATTCACCTGCAGAAAAGAAAGGAAGACTTAATGGTTCCATTGCCGAGCAGAATTGAGCGAATTCTCCCTTTCCTACAGAGGAACTAATACTTTCGGCCATTCCTAAAACTAATGGTTCAGTTTTGTTCAAAGACACTAAACTAGTGTAGTGAAACTATTAATAAGTGTCTTTTGCTTAGTCCTCATGAAAGTTCATTGCAGTCATATTCTCATAACAACATTCTACATTGTAAATAACTTTAAGTTTATGTCAGCGGTTCCCAATGTGACACCCACATTAGCGATGCCACTGTGCTAAACTGACAACTTATTTTCAGATCACCCCAAATCCGCTCTCCTGCTCTCCTGTGTTTCATCTACAATCCCAATTTTACAATCGCATTTCTTCGCGTCTTTCGTGACTTAAGACTTAACATGTTTTTGAACACTAAATTCTAACAAAAATCCAATTAAATTGTACGATTTGAGCGCTCAGTATTATAAATCAGAAACTTATATGAGATTCTGGATAGGTCTAATGCGTCATCCGTTAAAAAACACAAAACGCTCTCTCGATCTGCAAGACATTCAGTGTGGGGTATGAACTTGCAAGCCGGATTAGATTTCTGGAATGCTCCGAACTAGGAATAATATTTACACAGACTTTATAAAATACATGACTGAGTAAGTCATCTATGCATGCTGATGCAAAACCAATAATTAATGAAACAACCAAAATAGGCAGGACGAAAGGAGAGTCACTAAATACAGGGTATAAAATATACCTTGCTATTGTAAAAAACAAGCAGTCGAAGAAGGAGTTTCTAGGCAATATATATCTCCCACCTGACAAGTGTTTATCCCATCGCCGATTGATTATTAAACTTTCAGTGATTGATTTGAAAAATTTCGCCTTATGCAGTTTCGTAAATGGTAACTTACCTTTGAAAAGGTTTTTGAAGCAGATGAAACTCCCACAAGAGATTTTAGTCACGCAAGCCTTGCAGAGCACATCAGTGACGTAGATATGACGGAATCTTATTGTTCCGCTCAATTACGGTCTTTGTTCATTCCAGTGATAATCAGATTAAAGAGACTTCCACGAACAATTTCTCGTTTTCTACTCGCCGCCGAAACACGCTGAGGTTAAAAAATAAAAAATAAATAAAAATAAAGAGAGAAACGTTTGCGGTTTCTCCCGCCCACCAGTATCCAGAAGAAGGTTTTCTTGTGGGAGGGGACGTTGGGGAAATGAACAGGAGACCGAGGGGACTGGGGAAAAGAGAAGGTAATGAATGAAAACCGGAAATTTCATAGAAATGCAAATGGCGGGAAATCAGCATTCATGATTCTTTGTTCAAACCACGCTTTTTATCTGCTGTAGAAACGATCTTTAGCCTCAAGAAAGACCTTTTCTCGCCACGAAAAGTTGCTAAAGAGTTTTCTGTGGGCTGTAGCTTGAGATATCTCAAAGAATGTCCTCGCAATTTTCATTCTCGGAGCCGGTTTTGACAGCCGAACACAATCATCAACACATTTTCACGAGTCAGTGTTTGAAAAGAAAACTTGAAACCAGCGGAAGAAATGGTTTTGCTGCTGTAGAAGAAAATGTAATGGGTGCTGGGGAGCAGGATTGCAACCTCATAAGTGAGGTAGGTCGCTGTTCTACTTTGCTAGATTATGGTAGAGTTCAGGTTGCATGAAATATTTGCAACGGTCACCGTTGCAAATATTTCATGTCGGCGGAATGTTGTTTTTAATTTCCAAACTTCACAAAGGTGTTTGACCTTCGAGGTTCTCAACGTCAAATTTTTCCTGGCAAATTTAGGTCGTTAACAACAGTTCAATGCCCTCTTATATGATTCTGTTTTCCTTTTTTGTCTTACACAGAAAAGACCGCGTTTTTCCGACTACTTTGCACACAATCAAGAACAACCGGTGACCGAAATTCACAGAGAGGAAGTAACGAATGGATTTAATTACTTCCCAACCGGCAGTAGTGCAGATGTTTGCTCGAGTGTAGATCGAAATGGAAACAACACAGAAGCTGATTCAGTGCTCCAAAATAATTTACAGTGGAATGCTTCGAGCGAAATCGAGGAACCCACGGTGATGGATTTTGATTTTGAAACAGATGGCATGGACGGTTGTCCGCCAAATTTAAATGTTGTGAATCAAAGTACCCCTTGTAGTAGCACTGAAAACTCACCAGCTAAAGGATCGCCGGCCAGAGAATTTTTACAAAAGTAAGTATTTTAATAAGCACGCTTCCTAAATCCTTAATTTGATGGTTGTTTATGAAGGGTTGCTGAGGATGGTCTAAAGTACATGTACCGGTACTTAAAAAGGTACAACTCTTTATTGTGACTACCTTACATGAAATATTACTGGAACAAATTCTTGAATTTGATTACTTATTACCAACCCTGATTTGAACATTATGCATTGGTCAATTCCAGCAGGAAAAGAGAAGGGGGGAAGGGGGGTGGGGGTGGGGAAAGCATGGGCATTGCTAAGGGTATGCACCATGTGTAAGTAATATTGCTAAATTATGCATTATTGCACCTGCCCTCATAGGACAGTTGCACCTGAGTGAGTTCCTTTTTTTAATTTTTTTTTATAGACTGAACGCGATCGAGTAATCATGGCAACAGGACTTTGCATCGTCCAGTGCAGTCTGTAATCATGCTTGTGATTAAGCAAATTGAAGTCTTGCCTTGCTTGCTGCTATCTAAAAATCAGTTTTGTTAATCACTCGTATGATTACAGGCTGAATTGGACTCTGTGTGTCCTATTACCTTACTCATCATACTTCTCTACAGCCCTAACTGACACAGTTGTAGAGAAAAATAAACCCACATTTTACTGACATGTGTAAAGCCGGACGGGCTGACTCAAGTCTGTCAGAAATAGCCATCCAGCCCACACAAGTATTCATGAAGTCATTTTCCTGACTGTTCACCCAAATCAGGTATACAAAATAGTGGTGTAACAAACTACCTACAAGAAAATAGGCCGCAGTTAATTCAGCAATCTCATCTTTCCAACCATTAGCTCCTCTGTTCGAAGCAAGGAGAGTGAAAGACTGACTAGAAGAATTTCGTTGACTGGTGCCAGGTGGAACTGTCACTGGAGGAAAATCGAAAATGTTATGGAACTCTTCATTCTCATCCAAATCCACACCTGCATTCATAGCCACATTATCACAGGCAGGAAGCGATCGTAAATTGTACTGAGTCATGATCGTTTAAAGAATGAAATTATACAAAAATATTGGACTAACTTTAGAGCGTGCAAACTGAACACAAACCAAGACAAGAATGAAACACCAATGACCTAGAAATATGAGATCGATACCACGTGACCACCCTGTTAAGCTCGGGAAATTAACTATTTTGAGTTCCCCAAAATAACACCACAATCATGGCTTTATTAAAGACCTTCCAGTCAGTCAATAAGTGCATGTTATCTGCATGTTTTGCATGACTCATTTCATTTAAAAATGCAATAATCCATTATTCATCTTGGTATGTCATCTTGGTATATTTATCTTGGTTTATTGCATACTTTTGACAAATTGATTTAATCCTGGGAAGATTCATCCCTGCATTCTTTATCCCAGGGCGAAAGTCAAAAAATATTTTCATGTCAACACGAGACTGCTCGTGAACCACAATTTTGTCCCTGATATGATGTTTCAGAGTCAGCCAGCGGGTAGTATAATACCAATACATCCTAATACACCTTGAATAAATAACCCGATATCATCAAAAGGTTTCCTCAGAATAGGGAAGAACACCTGTACTGAATACCTAAGAAATCAATTTAATTGATTTCTCATATTGAAAACAAAATGATAAAATTATCATGCCAAATAGTGCAGATAATAAATATGTCTTAGTGTTTTTTTTTACAGAATTGGAGTCCCGATCATTTTAGAAATAATGCTGTCAGTAATTCAATTTACATATCGCATTTTAGGCACCCTGAGGGATGATCTTAAAATATCCCCATTAAATGTTCTGCCAGAAACACTCACAGGAAAAATAGTAACACATACATAGACGTACATATCTGTACCTGCCTGCCTGCCTGCCTGTCCACCCTTCCACCTGCCGGCATTTTGTTCAAGTTAATAGAAGGTGAAAGGAACAATTTCTAGCAAGAAGATGAATATGATGTACTTTTGCGTTTACTCTATTACAGACACAGGCCTGAGTACCAAATGCACTGTATTCCATCTTACTGTCACCCTGGAGGATTATGGGATGTCATGCTTGAGGTTTATCATGGACTATAGAACTCTGTGAGTATACAATCCATGGTTGACTACACGAACATGGTAATCTTAAGAAAATAAACAAAGCAGGGTTCTTGTTAAATTTCTGAATAGGCAACCAGTAAGAAGTTCAAGGTCACTGGCAAGTTAACATGTACATTGTACAGGTTGTACTGTTGATGGCTTATTTAAAGCTATGTTTATTTATTGAATGTGTTTTTATCTCCAAAAGTACAATGTAGGCAGCTTAGAAATAAGAGTAGTTATACTTCTCCTAGTTTCCTTACAGCTGGCTCTGACCTTCATTTTATTTAAATGTGTGCAGTGCAGATAAACTCCTAGAGATTTGCTGTTCACTTGAAAGAAATTGAGCATAAAAAGTATTCCTCTGGTGGTAGTCATTTCTCTTTTAATAATTCTCAAAATGAGGTTTGGCCTTTTTTTCATTTGTGATCTTTTATTTTCTTGGGAGTGAAACAGAGCAACATACTATACAAAATTATTATTAGTTTACACATAATTGTAAGTCAAGGTCTGTGACCCAAAATAGTTAAATATATGCATGTATACATGTACAGTGGACATGTATGTTGATTGATGAGAAATTTGTAATGTGGCTTTCATGTGTCAAACTATTGTTGGCCCGTTCGTGTAAGCAAATTCAAATTGGTGTATGTGAACAACACAACAACGTGTTGGCAAACAGTTGGCAAGAATACAGACAAGTTCCCTTTTTTGTGCCAACAGTTTGCCAACATGTTGTTGTGTCATTCACACACACCAATTTATGTTTGCCAACATGAGTTGGCCAACATTAGTTTGATGTGTGAAGGCTACGTAACATTCAGCAAGTCACAAGTGTGGGATGAGATTGCATGTACATGTCTGATGTACAATTTATGATTGGTATGCAAAAATTACAAGTGTTTCTTAAATATTTGTAACAAGTGTACTTTTGATATTGATGATTAATTTTGTCTTGTTTTGTTTTGCAGGTCACACAGTAACTTACTGGGTATACAATGTACATAAAACTCAAGAAAAAAATATTTTATTTGTTAGTTTTATACACATGTACACCTGTATACATGTATACACTCTCTATACCTGTGGAAAAAGGTGATTCTATTTTTAGCACTGTAGATGTATTGATCTTAAGAAATGATTACCCATGTACATTTACATTGTACATTGTAAATTATGTAGTAAACTCTCTTTGTATTGAACCATCTTTTGAACGTTTTATTTCCCTTGATTTTTTAATGTAGCCGGAATTCACTGCTTCATCTTTGACACAATTTGCCATTTTCTGGGACTTTGAGGCTTTCTTCCATGTGACACTTTTTGTTACATTGTAGAAGTTCCACAAAGGCTGGGAAATTAGAAAAAATAGCTTATTTCTTAAAATTCTTTAAAAAAAGGAAACATTATTATTGGTGCTCACTATGAGCCTGAATGCTTTTTTATTACATGTACTTTGGACTCTGCAGCACCCCAATACTTTCATTACGTTTAAACACTGCCAATTCAACCTTCTTTTCCGATCTTGTTTTGAATCAGTGGTGTATATAGGACATGTACACACATTTTATGGTAGAAATTGATTGTTTTTGTGCATGGCTGGTCTGATGTTGTAAACATAACTTTAACTTTGAAGTTCATTGTTGACTTTAAGAATTACACTGCTGTCAAGGCCTTATTGTTAATTCTGATGTTGTAAACTTTGAGTTTAACATTGAGGTTATTGTTGACATTAAGAAAAGACACTGCTGTTAAGGCCTTAGGGTTGACACTGTTTGCGACAAATTGTATTTAGGTGTATGTGTAAATAATGAAAAGTTTTGGTTTAATTTGTACTTTCCACATGCATACATGTACATACAATCACTTACACGTATATCAGAATGTTTTAACTAAGTTTGTTTAATATTGTCTAAGCCCCATGGCCCTTAAACGTTTGGAAAAAAATGTTTAACAAGGTTTACTTGTTCATTGTCAGCATTCACTGATTAATTTTTTGCAGCTTAACAATTTGGAGTTTGTTTCCTATACTGTACATTTCTACCTCTGTATTTTTTTCCTGATTCTTTTCGAAGAGTAACAGAAACCTTGATCAAAGATTATTCCTGGATTAGCATGAACAATAATTGTCAAACTGACTTCTTTTGAGCAAACTAGTGGCTGGTAATTTTGATATTTTGAGCTAACCATTTATTGAAATAGTTTACTGAATATATCTTTTAGTTTTACCTCCATTTCTGATGGAGTAATGAATTACAAAGGGTTTTGAAATTATAAACCTTTATAATTATTACTTAATGATGTAAAAACAACAAGAAATAAAATTGTGTAGTTGATGACTAATGCTATGGAGTTATTAATAATAAACATTCCAGAGGTTGACTAATTAATTATTTAAAAGTCTAGCATTACTGTATCCTGTTTTGTCTTAATTATTTATTGCTTATTTCAGGTTTCCCCTGGCTCTTAAAATCTAAAAAAATGAAAAATGTGCACATTAGTGGGACGGGGAGGGGGGGAGGGGGAGGGGGATAGAAAACCAAAATAAACTTATCTACATCTATGTCACACCAGCAATTTTAAAACATGTAACACGTTGTATATTACCATTACAAACCACAGAGTCATTTATATCCTGACTGAGTGACTAAAGTTTTTTATAAATTTTTGACTGCCTGACATGTTCCTACACAATGTATCATCTACCCTTCTCTATTTTCTTTTTGCTACCCTAGGGGAAGGGGGTATTACCAGACAGGGAGCTTAACAGACATGTAGCCTCCAATGCAGATGTCCTGTGGGAGGGGAGCTTGTTACAAGCCCAAAGAAAGTTTTTCTTGGAGGCTATAAAGTAAATAAAGATGGGGTTTGAAAAAAGCTCTAATGATTTTCAAGACAATCTTAAATGATATTACTCTCAAAATTGTTAATATCCAAAAAAATATTGTGTTAATTGTCTTCTTGAGAAATTTTTGTTGGCAAAATTGAGTGGTATGTCCATGACCTAAATGATGTCTTGAGATCTGCATTTAAGTTTTGAAATATTTTCTCCTGGAGATATACTTGAGCAGAACTTGAATTTTGTTTGGCCAAATTAAAATTAACCTGAACAAACCTGTTCTGGAATGTTTTGTGCATGTTATGTAAAAAAATATACATAGAGACAAAAAAATTCACGAAGCCCTTAGATGTGTCCTATTTAAACAATAGAGTTCTTCTGTCAAAGGCACTATCGTGTGATAGGTTGCCCTCGGAAATTTGATGTTCACAACAAATATTAGCCCGAGAACGTGGTTCAAGGGCTTATATGAAGTTTGAACATCAAATTTGCGAGGGAACCTATCACACATAGGGCCTGAGACAGAAGGACTCGATTGCTTTTATTGTACAACGCTAAATTTTGAGCAAAATTTGCCAAAAAAGGGCACTATGTGCTGATTGGCGCCCGCTGAGGAGAGAGGCTATCGGGTCACGTGACTGATTTGGACCAATGGGAGCACGCCAAAATTTAGCGTTGTACTATAAGTATTGTTTGAAAACAAAAACCTATTGTTAGGATTCAATACTTACATAAATCGAATTCGTCTGGGGGCTGTCTGAGGTCATGTTGTTGTCATTGTAATTTTGTGGAATTACTGACTTCTTGATGGATAAATTAGATAAATTAGCTAAAAGAGTGGTCATATCAAAAAATTTTGTTCGCAATCTGAAATTAAGAGCGTAAGACTAAGAGCGAGTAAAACATCGACTATGGCTCTGTCGATTCTGACCCTCCCCTCCCCTCCCCAATTGTTCCGTTGCCCACCCAGCTGAATTCTGGGTAATCTTTTTTGTCAATTCAAGATGGCGGACATAAACTCTGTGAACCGGCGTCTTCTTGAGATTTCTATATGTGCTATTCTGCGAGAACAAGGTTTTGCGTCGGCCTCGAAGATCGCTCTGGAGACTCTTACTGAAATGCTTCAAAGCTGTAAGCAATGATTCTTTTAGTTGTGTGTTTTGTCTGATTTAAACGATGTTATCATTGAAATATTGAGCTTATATAAACTGTCTGTTAGCTGACTTATAATTGATCCAGTTTGACCGTAATCGCCTGCAAACTCGATTGCATACCTTTTTGCTGAAATTCTAAGTGCCTAAAAGAAGTCTATTTTTACTTTGCTCCCCTCTTTTTTTTCTAGCCATTTCCTGTTTAATTTGTTGTAGTATTAAAGCATAATTTATTATGCTCTAGTCGATCAGATCAATAAAGGGCTCCTTTGATACAGTTTTACTTGAGCCATTCAGCACTTTAAAGGGTAAATCCTGAACGTGTCAACGCTCGAGTTCACTCAAACTGCAGGGAAGCTATATACATGTAAAATAGCTATATAGTACCCTCAATAATTATGCATAGGATCTCCCATCATACGGTAGTTAATAACAATAAACTTGTTAAATGCATAGTTACCCTATGTAAGGCTTATAACGTACAGTGGAATTCCGATTTTTCGAACCTCCAAGGGAAATGGAAATGGGTTTGAAATTCGGGAGTTCGAAAAATCGAAGGTGGCATCAAATCATACCTGTTTTACCGTGGTATTGTTTTATAAGATCCAAGAAGACAGACAACAACGGTATATCACTCTTGTTAATGTGTGAACCATCTTTATTTACCAACAAAACGTGCATTTAAAACTAAATGGAAATTTAAGGATTTAAGCCAATTTCAGCGGAACAAAAACCAGTACTGTACTGATACATGTGTCTGTTATTTTGTGCAGACTCTTGACTGCATTTCCTTCCCCTTACTGTATCAGAAAGAAAAGTACCCTGTACTCCACGGTTTAAAAGAACAGCAAAATTTACTAAACAAAGGAACTTTGATCATATACAGTAATTCAAGACCCTCGATTGTGTAACAACGGCATTGTAGTTTCTTATGACTTCAATGACAGGTTTGTCACTTGCTTTGTAATAAAAAATGCATGAAAACACCTTCTCTGGAACTTGTTAATTGCATTCAGGTGTGTACGTGGCCAAAACCGGTTTTTGTTGGCTCCTGAGTTTTCAAAGTTCGAGAAATTGAATGTCAATTTTTGAAAGGAAGAAAGAATTAGTTCGAAATATCGGGAGTTTCGAAAAATCGAGCATTAAAAAAAACAGGGGTAAAATTACAATGATTGACTGAAGCAAATCCACGGGAAACGACTTTTGGTTCGAAGAATTGGGAGTTTCGAATAATCGAGTATTCAAAAAATCGGGATACCATTGTACATTCTTTGTTTTATTTTACACTTTATTTTAGATTTGTCTGAGCTTGGGCATAGCTGTAAACTCAGCTGTGAACTCTCGGCTCGTGTCAAACCAACACTAAGTGACGTGAAAGTGGCTTTAATTGACATGGGTAAGTATACATGTTTGCAGTGTACATGAACATGCATGACTCTCTTTTTTTTCATTCAGCCATTCTCTTTCTCTCAGAGTCTGGAACTGACAGTTGCATTCCATAAATGATTGTGAATCTATGTTGAAGTAGATAACAGCTAACACCTCCATAGAGGTTCCTCTCTGGGTACCTTTTCACGAGCCCGGGCTGGAGACTTCCCCAGGTCAACTCACTACAGCTAACTGTAAATTTTGTTTACACAAAACCCAGGCTGCATGGCATATAAAGCCGGTTATTGAACCTGGGTCAGCTCTCGCTTTTCTTCGGACAGATGACTGGTATACAGCTGTTTCAATTAAGGTTGTCGGATCAACTCAAGCTTGCGCGACAAGAGCGAAGGGTGGTGTGGGTAGTTGCAAATCAGACTTAGTTTAACGGTTGTCAGAAGGTGGTTGGGAACTTTGAATTTCTTAGTACAAGTAAGATTGTCATAAAATAGGTACCATCCGATTATTGTCAGCTGCAATCCTGATTTGGCTTCCATTTTCAGTTGTTACTTCTTGTCATAGGGTTCAAGAATTCATGTTCCATGTTAATTTTTTCATGATGAATTTTTTTTATATTTTTCTACTTCTTATTTTCATAGCATGCACGTGCTCCAAGTGCACCCACATATTTTAAATTTGCATCCCGTTTTAACCCAGTAAACCAAAAGATGAGTGGGATTAAAAATTACATTTTCAACGAAACCTCTGTCTGAAAATAATTCTTTCAGGTTTTTTTGTTTAATTTTTATGCTTTATAAACTCTTCCATATACTTTGCTATGGTAAGGCAAGCAATGTACTGCTAATTTTGGTGAACTTGGGCATAAAAATCCCATATTACCCAGCGGCCTCGTCGCGTAGGCTAAAGCTTTCATCTGACGATGTTAATTGAAATAGCTGTATGTATTAGCCATCCACATCCTCCAAACAAAATGGAGGAAGTGAATAAGAATGTACTATGTGGTTACGGAGTTCCGTGTGTAGCACCGAAACGTTTTTATGTCCCATTTTCTTCTGTACTCTTGTAGACAAGTAAATAACTTCCTAACCGTGTTGTGAGACTCCTGAAAGTGACTTGACTTGTAGCAACTTCCTTTGACACCATGTTTGTCCTTAGGGTTTCTCCTTTCTTGTTCACGTCAAGATTGTGCATGTCCCTTCCTTGCAAATGGCAAATATCATCACCGTTTAGTCATTTTTCACCCTTTCACATGAACCCTGGAGAACTGAGCAACTGTTTACAGGAGAAAATTATGACAATAATATTTTTCAACCCATCAAGATGGGTTGACCTGGACTGGTGGGTTTGTGAACATTTTGAGAAGAGTGATCGAAGAAGGGCTGTCCCGTGGTGGTGACCTAGCCCAGGATAGTCTCCAGCCTGAGCTTGTGCTGGCCCCCTCACTGTGCATGTATTTTTTCATGTATTTTCATAAAATTTATTTCTCATGTTCATATGGTCATGTTATAAAGCAGAGGTTGCAGAGAGGACAATACAGCTCCAAGCGATGATGGGAAGGGGAAGAATAGTCTATTTCCCTGTCTTCCAAATTCTTGTATACTTCTGCCACGTTTTCTTAAGTCTCTGCAGAGTAGATGGATCGCAATGAACTGAAGAAAAAAGGGAAAACCAACATAATAATAATAATACATATATTTTTGGAGCATTGCTCTTCAGTGCTCTTACAACAGTAAATTTAGGAAAGCTAAAAAAATCTTGAGAAAAGAAATGAAGAAAATTTACAATAGAGAAACAAAGAAAAACCTAAAAATTCTGTATGTAGAAATTGCTTTGCACCTGGTTTCTTTTCATTACCAGACAATTGTGCATTACTGCCCTTTTTGTTTGTCTGTTTAGGAGCTGATCTCGACTCTCTGCCATCTTATGGAAAGCGTGCTAATCGGATCCATGTTAACAACCGTGAGTTATTTTGTCTTTAACCCATTGTGCTACTGGATCATAAGAATACATGTATGAGACCTCATTCACTGGTTTTCTGATCGTGGGCTAATAACCATTATTTATAGTGACTCGTACATGTAGTACCCTATAGTTACATGTAAGTTGTCTGCTTGTAAGTCCGTAGCTGGGATGGCAGCTGCCCCTCCCCCATACCCACCATCCATCGTGACACCCTCAGTCTACCCTGATGGGTTTACTTGGCATCGTTGCCTATCCCAAATCTTATTGCTAATGACCATATACAGTGTCCAATTTTTTGTACAACTTGAGACAAAATTCTATTGCAAGACTAGTGGAATTAAACTAATATTGCCTTGTGTAACACACTATCCATCATTAGCACTCACACCTTTCATCATTAGCATTCTCAGTCTACCTTGGTGGGTTTATTCAGCTGGGGTGCCTCTCCCATAACCAGTTCTAATGTGTATCCTTTTTTTCTGATGGTGCAACTTGAGTCAAAATTTTGTTGCGAGACAGGTTAGATGAAAGTTGGATGAAATGTAGCCAGGTGGAAGTGCTGTGGTGGTGAAGTGGTTTGGCTTTCTATTCAGATCTTTGATCAGGAGATCAGAGATTTGATGATTTAAGGCTTGCCTCTCTGTTCTGTTGTAATGTTTCCTAACTGTGATGTAATGTTTGAATGTTTGTTAAATAAACTAATTAAAAAAATATTGTTTCCTAAGACAAGACACTTCACTTCACCTTATCTCTCTCCCACCTAGGTTTCCACTGACGTATGATTATTGTTGTTGTTGTTGTTGTTGATGATCAACAAACCTTTTCAATTTGAAACACCTTTCAGTCTTTATACAAACACTCCTTTGTCTTAAACATCCAATCAAGCAAAACCAGGTTCATCATTAACAGTACCTGATTATGAAATCCTCTCATGAATGGGTAGAAACCTAACAAGCTGCTTGTACATGGCTATACATGTATCGCTGCAATGGACTGGTGTCACAGTCATGGGAGATGAATGCTTCCAGTTACTTTGCACTTTTGAAACCTGGTTGTTAGCTCTGGCAGTTGTGGGTAACTAGTCTTATAGAGACTTCACCTTTTGTTGTGTACAGATTATTAATTGTATCCTTCTATTCACGCATGTAGCTCTAAAATCACGTATTGCACCAACACCTAAGTCCTTGGCAGCTGGCACTAGACAAACGCGGCCTGCGTACATTCCAGTGCATCTTCCACCACTTCCTGATCCACATTCTTACATCAAGACACCGGTAAGCTCATTGCTGAAAAGATACAGATAATTTATTGTTTTCAAGACATCTGGACATAATATCCCATGTAGATGTGTGTGTACTGTTAGCTAAGGATATAACAAAAGTTAAGGGGATTTATATTGTTATTGAAATTGGTAATATTGCAGACATTGTACATAATTATAAGGAATGAGTATTACTAATACCCAATAAAAATAATATTAATTGAAAAAAAAAACATATAAGGTATGAGTGTGATATTTAAATTGCTATGGATTGTAAATTAACCCAGATGTGCTCTTTGTTCTTACTGTTAACACAGGCTTTTAGACAGTCAAGTAAAGAATATCAAGCAGTAAGAGAGAAGTATGCAGCACAGAGAAAAGACATTGAAGAAGGATTATCCAAGTAAGATCAATTACCGGTATTGACAATGTGACTACAATCTTATTCTGCCCCCATGTACACAACCATGTTCTTAATACGGTATGGTACATGTTTAAGTGTTCTTTTAGGTTTTTCTTATTATCTGTAATGATTTGTACTTGGCAGGTTTTTAGCAAAGACTGCAGAGCTCAGTTCTGGGATCTGTGAAGGTTTAGATGCTCCGTCATTTCCATGTAAGTCTAATCAGCTGTCCTCCTCAGTTTCAAAAGATGTTGTTTGTTTTGTTGGTAGTTGCACAGTTGTCTTTTTATTAAATTCTAAACCTCGGTTATCGAGTTTTTAGCTTTGTCATTGCACACTGACAGAGGTTATCAGTTAACCCTGCATTTTGCCTTTTAACTAAACTCGATGCAAATTGTAGTGCCGCACTCACATCGTAGTTATGAACGCAACTTAAGCAGTTGTGAAAGAAAAGCCTGACCCTGCGAAAACCGGTGCTGGGCTCTACCAATAATTCTATGAATGCAGCTGAGAACTAGTCAACATGTGGGTTCGTAATATTTTGTACCTGTGAAGGGTGAATCAATTGGAAGTCTAATAATATCGTGAATGTATATTAAGTGAACTGCAGGTGAAAGGTTTAATGACAGAAAGAAAGTCGCAGTTATGAACGCAACTTAACAGTTGCAAAAAAGAAAGCGCGGAAAATTCACAGTTGAGCAAGATTAAGAGTTCTAGTTTTGCGTGGTAGATACAGTGTTGGAAAAAAAATAAACTGATGCATCAACGGCATCAGTGAAGAGCACCATCAGAGAGGTGGTCGCTGAGCTTTTTTCATCAAGAAAGTGTCTTGTTTTTGACTTGTTAGAGTTTTAGCAATATTTTTTTAAAGCTTTCTTTGCCATGTTTTATTTTCCTTCCTACAGTACTCGTGAATGAGTCACCGGTTCTGCCTTACTTATCAGCAGTAGGAGATCCTGACGAGCTTGATCTTCAAGCACGTCAAGAATCGCCATCAAATGGAATCTTTCCCACCAGCACGCAAAGCACAGACTCATTTGATAACCCATACCTTCGGCCGGCCAAACGAATACGGAAGGCTCCGAAACAGAGCTGATACGAGCCTAGGCCAGTTCACTGATTAGAGCTGGCGTTCACGCAAGTTAAAAACAGTTTCAGTCATTTGTGGAAAACATTTGGAGTTACAGATGTGCATTTCAGAGACTTTGAAACGAGCTAAGCGGGTTCAACTGATCAGAGCTGGCGTTCCAATGAGTTGAGTTAAAAACAGTTCAAAACAGGTGTAGGAAACTAGCTGGAGTTACAGATGTAAATCGCATCCCAGAGACTCTGAAACGAGCTAAAGCCAGTTCAACTGATTAGAGCTGGCGTTCCACTGACTTGAGTTAAAGACAGCTCATAACATTTGTGGGAAAACAGTTAGAGTTGCAGATGGAAAACGAATTGCAGAGACAAAACGAGCTAAAGCCAGTTCAAACTGATTGGAGCTAGTGTTCACTTGTTAGATATCCCGTCTTATTCTCTAAGACGGTATCTCTGACCTGTTTCCATGGCACAGTTCATAGAAAGAAGAATTTTCTGTCATGGTTGTTGTTCCTTTTGCTGTTCATCATCACCCTGATGACAGCTCAGTAGTGACATGAGCAGAGGTTACGTTTAGTTTTTATTGTACATGAAAGGCTATGTTGGCACAAGAATTGTATATATTTTAGAAAGAGGAAAGCTTTCCGTGTTTCCTTATGCCCCAGTAAAGGGGTTATTATTATTATTATTATTATTATTATTATT
>Ga0126336_10000482_pt1 | contig 16369 bp, 9 predicted proteins | sample SidCmetagenome_FD_92530 | JGI IMG/M metagenome (GOLD analysis project Ga0126336, IMG submission 92530) | Coral microbial communities from El Islote,Puerto Morelos, Mexico - Siderastrea C C metagenome | ecosystem: Host-associated > Invertebrates > Cnidaria > Coral | place: El Islote,Puerto... | reverse complement strand
GTAGTTAATTTAGGCTAAATCTCTCCAATTTTTTTAGTTAACTTGAGCCGCTTTACTTTGGTCAGTGGATAGTGCTAATACCCGCGAAATAAACAGCCAATCAGCGGTTTTTCCGCCCTGCCCCCCAAGGACTGGATTCTAGTCAGATGCTGAGAGGGGGGCTCAATAATTGCACCTTAATTCCCACCACGTGCTGCTGGAAAGACGCCATCTTGGATTGAGTGAAACGGAATCTTTTTTTGCCACGCTTTCGACGATGAGCTCGTTCGACAGCAAGCGAGGCCCTCCAGAAATTGAGGGAATGACAAGTTTAAAAGTCGATAACCTTACTTATCGCACGACTATAGGAGATTTGGAGCATGTGTTTTCGAAATACGGTGAACTGGGTGACGTTTACATCCCGCGAGATCGTTACAAACAGGAATCGCGTGGTTTTGCTTTCGTTCGCTTCTACGAGAGACGTGATGCTGAAGATGCAATGGATGCCCTACATGGAAAGATAATCGACGGAAGAGAAATTCGTGTTCAGATGGCGAAATATGGAAGACCCACAGATCCCTATAAACCGCGCAATAATCGTTATCGAAGCTCCTACGGCAGCTCGCGGTATCGCTCGCGCTCAAGATCGCCGAGACGAAGGTGAGAGTTTCTTTAAGTACAACGGCACTTACAACAATAAAAGGGTATTAAGGTTTCTGGGTTATCTGTGGATGTAAGGTTTTTTGTTTAGTATTTATGAAGAACTGTAAGCATGCTGTGTGTGGAGTGTTTGGGGCCAAATTTTCCCATCAATCTTGTCATCATTGTTCAACACATCCTTCCGTTTGTTGTTTTCTGATGAAAATCATGGCTAGTGTAATGTAGCTGTCGTAAAATTGTGCCATCGTTAAAGTTACCCATTTCAGGAGATTAGATGGAAAGTCCATACTTATTTATCCGGTTACAAAAAGCAATCTCAGCTATATAAATAGACCAAGACTGCAAACTACATGGCTACTTTGACGGTTATATAGTCCTCAGCTGAGTACCTGGCGAACTGCCAAGCCACTTAAACAAGCATAAAGGCTTTTATATATTATACCTTTGTGATTTGATAGAGTGCTGTTCTATTAATGGACTTATTTGACTGCAGTGTGCCTGCCACTAAAATATAATATAAAAAATAGGAAGAAATAGAAATATTTATATATTTTTTTAAATAATAGGAAAAGAAATATTACTTCTATTGTTATTTTAAATACTGTAAATTGCAAAGTCAACCAACGACCCACTGAAGTAAATACAAAGTATGTAGTTAAGCTTACTGTTTTTTCGTGACTGACGAGCTGTTGAGCTACCTCAGTAGGCTATCTCTGATAGTGGACTAGCATGGTATAGTTGTGGTGTTGCGAATTTCTATTGTGTTTATTTGAGTTTAGTTTTAGACAAAAAAAGAATGCAGTCAAAAACAGAAAAGAGCTAGGTATGGTCTATGACTAACAATTAATTTCTTTACTCAGGGATCGTCGTTCACGGTCCAGATCTCCCCGTCGCCGTTCAAGATCTCGCTCCCGTTCACCTCGTCGAACTCGTCGAAGCTACTCTCCATCACCAAAGAAACAATATAGTCGTTCTCATTCCAAAAGTCCACGCCGGAAGAGGTCTCCTTCTAGATCACGTTCCAAATCTGGTTCCAGACCAAGACAGTCTCGCTCCAAGTCTCGTTCTCGCTCAAGGTCTCCCAAGAAAACCAAATCAAGATCGCCCTCTGGATCTCCCAAACAAAGAAGGTCTTCAAGTCCCAGTAGAGAAAGAGAGGCTGATGGACGAGACAATGGTAACCTTGAAGACAACAACCAAGACAATGCTTACAACGATGGAAATGATTAAGATTTCCATCATGTTTTTACTTTGAGTTTTGTGCAGTAACCACTTTTTTAAAGTATTCTTTTCCAGGCTTTGCCGCTGTTCTGGAGAAGGGAACTAAACTTTCAATGCAGTGCATGGAGGGATTGGGCATTCTTCTCTTTTAGGTAGAGAGCCTAAGGTTTTCATGTAATATTGTCATCTTACACTAATGTTAGTTTGCATACCCCATTAACTCGCCACATAAATGACAACAGTGTTTAACCTTTGTGGAATTGAACTTAAGATTATAATCACTACACAAAACTATGCTGTACTTTAATTAAGCAGCTAAGGAAAGTTGGCAGTGAACATGGATTTTTGTATTTCAAATGTTCCAGATACCACTCTCTCCAAAATATCCATCAAGACAGGTTTTTTCTAATGGAAAAATATTACCTATAGTAACTCAGCTGTTGGGTAACTTGGCAGGTAATCTTGCATGTTGCCTTGGCAGATTTAATTTGTGTATAGTTTTGTTAAGAGGTTATTGTCTTCCACCAGAAGTTATTCTGAGGAACAGTATTATGTGGCATTACTCTTAACAAAGGGGAAGATAAAAATTTCCAAGGGTTAGAATCATATTACCATTTAAGAAGAGTTACTTCTGTAAATGCTGTGTAAGAGTATCAAAGGAATAGAGCTTGCAGCTCTGAAGCAGAGTTAGAATATTCCACTTGAGTTAGGCTTTGAAAAATCCGAAAACAAACATTCTTTATTAGTTCAACTTCGAAAATATTGCACTTGAGTTAGGCTTTGAAACCATCTTTGTAATTGTCTCACTGCTTGCCTTGGCATTTTTGTATAGAAATTCAGAAAAACCATTTAATGGTGCCTTATTACTGTAGAAAAGACAAGTAATGCTTCATTGAAACGTGCTTCATTGTTGCAATTCGAGTTGCAAGAGTTTTTAATCAACTTCATCAACGTCTATTGTCAGTTTGATTAGAACTTTTATGACTGTGAGGTAGTTTAAAATTGGCCAAGCAAAGCAGATGTGTGAATACCAGTCAAATAAGGCAGATGAGTGACCGGTTTATTGTGATTCCTTGTAGTGTTTGCATTATCTGAAAATTAATTATATTTGTAATTTTATTTCATAAACCCCTTTCACACCAATGCTTAACCATGTTTAATAGTCACTCTGTGTACATGTTGTAGGTTAAAATGAATTTCAGGTCAAAATGATTTCAAACTAGTTTGGTTTGTATTTTCCTTTGTTTCAGTTTGATGATAATAACTATGAAACAAAGGTAATACAAATCAAACTAGTTTGAAATCATTTACAGCTCAAATTCATTTTAACCTACCACATACACTCCAGAATTTCAATGGTTTATCACTGGTTTTCTGTTCAAACTTAGTTTATCTAAAATTATCACTTGGTCTTTCAAAACTGATTCAAACCACAACAATTTGTGTTTTACTGCCATGAGTTGTAAACATGGTGATAACACCAGACTGTGAAAATCGAAGTGGATTGAAATCAACCAATTGCAACATACAAATGTGACCATTGAACTAAACTTTGTTTTTTGAGGTGCACTTCATGTATGATGTATGCACTTCATGTATGATCAATCATGTATGATGATTGATAACAGCAAAAAACCCAACCATTTGTTAATTATTGAACTTCAGAGTTAAAACATCTTATTGAAAGACTTACCAGATTGGTGTGAATGGGGTTTTAGACTGAAAGACATTTATTCTTCATTGTCCTCATTGATGAACGTAGATTGTATTTGTTGTTAAATCTATTATATTGGCCTTTTCTGTAGGCGCAGTTTATTTATACTTGCTGTGCGGGTTGACTGGTCATGCTGTGACCATGGCTGGCTGCCATGTTTTGCTGTTTTCTGCTGTTGACGTCGAAGGAGCCCGTGCTGTTGCAGACTCCTGTTAGTTCATCATGTTGTTGCTGTCCAGTCTCCTGATTGGTTGCTGATCGTCAACAATGCCGTCAATCGAAAAGACCCTTTAAGCCCCAATATCAATGTACAAATTCTCCTCACTGGTTTCCGTACATTTCTTAAAAATAGTAGTTGAGTGAAATTGTTCACATATGAAATCAGTTTCTCTTTGTCGATCACTTTTCATTTTTGTGACCTGCATGTTTGATAATGTTGTGTTGTGGTAAGGAGAAATTAGATACTGGTCATCATTGGGACTTGTTACAGTGAGACTCTAACAGTAATCAGCCAGTATACTCTCCTTGTCATATCAGTGCAATCAAGTTTATTCAGAAGGAGATTATCAGATATGTATACATATTCTCCCAAAAATTCTTATTGGGTTAGTGAGGAGAATTTGTTTGTTGGTTGTGCTTAAAGGGTCATACACGTGGTTTGCTTTCATCGTCCAGTGAATGACACAATTTAAATTTGCCCTTTGCAAAACTGGCTTCAGGTTACTTGACATATCCCTGTCAATCAAATGGAATTTCGACCTCTAAAACCTTGGAGTGAAAGAGTTTTGAAGAACGGTTAACTATCTTGAGAAAGCCTTCAGATTTATCAGATGTTTTGCAAAGCCCTTGAATCTGGGAAGATCGTTTTAAGGCACACGATTTCTAGTGGGTCTTGAAAACAATTGAAATTTGTGTCAAGTACTATCTCTTGTTGTTTTCTAGGCACAATTGTACTAGCTTGCCCTTCACAAACAACGTCTTTTGTCAGAATTTGCAGGAAATGTTTATGCCGCGATTACATGTTATGAGACATGGTGCTTCATGAATGATGAGGCATGTGAAGAATTTGTGGTTGGAGTGCACGCTGTTGCATTGTCGACTTTAAGGTGATATCAAACCAAGTGTTCTCAACGGTGCTGGAGCAGTGCTACAGTCTCTCTGGATTCCAAATCCTTGAGATGTCAAAAGGAACTTCATTTTCTATGCCTGAGTTCCACGCTGCACCGTTTCAAGAAGAGTACAAAATGTGGGGAGAAAATTGTTAGTTTCTTTTTTTATTCCCCAATATAAATTGATTGTTTTGATTTGAAAGTTATAGAAATGATTTTGTTTGGAAAATGAAAACAGCTAAATCAAGGGTGAAAAACCTTGTTTGTAAGATGTTTGGCGTGTTAGGTCAATTATTGGCTGAAGACAAGTTATCTGAGTGGCCAGACTTAAGTAAGAGAAAGTGAATGTTATAAAAATGGGACAGTGTTGACCGTTATGCCCTCTTTCCTCATTCCCTTCCTATCTGGATAATGGATGACAGCTTTAGAAAAGAAGAATGAGGAATTTTGAAGGAACAAAAAACTCTTTGCAGAAGAGTTGCAGGAAGTTTTGCAACTAACAGCAGGGAAAGCTCAGGGTGTAATGGGTATTTCGAAGACATTCTCTCTCCGTAGAGGCCTCTTACAGTGGCGTGTTTACTAAAAGGAACCCCTGCGGAGAAGAGAGAAGACATTTGGAAATATTTGAAGCACTCGCGGTTTGAATTTGATAGACTTGTTGGTGAGCTGAATAGAAAGCGGTGTGAATTTTTATTTTTGTGACTCTAACCAAAATGCTTCGGCCACAAAATCAGCATTAAACTCAAAGAAGGGAAAACTGCAAATGTAAATTGAGTTACAAATTGAGGTGCCCGTGTCAAATTGAGGTGCAAATTTGATCTGGGAAAAGCGCGGACGTATCGCCGATTATTTTCAGTTAAAATACAGAACAATTGCAGAAGCAGGGGTTAAAGCTCATCTTACGTTGCCATTAATGCTAAGACTTGTATTCCCTTGTAATAACTTAATTCAAATAGGAAGGAGGCTGCTAAGGTTTTGAGGGTGCATTAGGCGGTTGTTCAGAGTAGAGAATGGAAGTTGCCGCAAGTGGGATTCCTTCAACCACGGAGCAACTTTTTGAATGAAAAGAACATGTTGCAAGAGACTATGCTTGTTTACCATTTACACAGGGAAAGCGGTCGGTTTACCGTTTGGGTCGGTTTGGGCAAATGGTAAGCAAATTTCCGTATTGGGAAAATTCCGTTCGGGACTGGCGCTTACCATTTGCAGAAATTCCTACGATTTACCAAAAAAATTGCATGACGGCGACGGCTAACGAGAAGGTCGCAAAACAAAAGCTTTGATTAACAAAACAACGACTCTGCACGTGCGTTATTTTTTGTATATTTCTTTGCCGTTCTGTGCACAACTACAACGTGAAATGACCAAATTCAACGACTTGTGTAGAACGCAGACACTCGACGGTGAATTTTCGTTGTTATGATAAAAAAAAAAAAATTAAAAAAAACGTTATTACGTGTCAAGTGATCTAGCACCCTGTAAAGACGGCGCTAATTGGGGAGAAAGCTCTTTTCTAATTAATTTTCGAAGTAAGTTCTTCCTGAACTGATACGCCGTCCTTACAAATTCAGCTCCTGGATAATCCGACAGCATTAGACAGGTTAAACGAGTCGAAATAATTTCAAAGATTAGGTTCGAACAAATGGTACACGAATTGCCGTTTGGAACATTCCGTCCGGAAAAACAGGACTACCTTTTCGGACGTTCCGTTGCTCCGGGAAATTTGCCACTGGAACGACCCGAAAAGTCGTGTACCATGTACTTTCCAACCGGAATTTCCGGAAAGTTGTTGTAAATGGTAAACAACCTATGTGACATTTCCCCCACGGGGTTTATTTGGGGGGATCGTCTGGTCGTTCATTGGGCGGTGAAGAGACCTGCTAGTAGTTGATGTTAGTGGCGTTGAGAAAAACCTGCTAGTGAAGGGAGGCAAGGGAAAGGTGTGGAGAGGGTTGTTCAAAGGTAGTCGTAAATGAACTAATGAACGCACGGAGCGTTAATAAAATGTTTGGGATTTCTGCGGGCGTTTCTTAGACTGGAGAGAGGCGTTTATTTTATTTATGGGAAGAAGCATCGAAACAAAAGTTCAACTTTTCTTAAAATTCAAAGGCAGCTTTAATTTTCAGGGGATGTGAAAAAAGCTATTTTACAACGTACTTCTTGATATCAAGAACAAGTCTTCGTTTCGTTTATTAAGTTCATTTTATTGTTTTGGTCAATGTTAGAATACCAGCTACAGGATGATTTTGGAGGGTGTAGCTCGTGCGACTTAGCTGTGCGCAAAGGGCGTTGACTAGAGAGGGACGTTGTTTAAAGAGGGGCGTTTATTGGACAAGGGGTGTTGTTATGAGAGAGCATTTAACAATTGACGGTATCGCAGAATCTCAGATCGGTGGCATATCATATCGATGACTATAGCTATGGTATCTACTCCGCAGATGTTCCGTCAGGGGGAAGCGTTGACTCTTTGGAAGCGCCTGTTAGACTAACCCGCGATTAGGATTTGACCGCAGTCTTAAGGTTTAAGTGTAAACAGGCGCGCGAAAAATATATACGTCATTGAAAGTTGTTACCAGAGGTATTGGAATGTAGCGGGAGCAAGTCACGGTGATAGACCTCTGAGTGAAATGGAAGATGTGACCATTGCAACTGGGTTCTGAATGTTGTCGTCCTTGAACCTGTAAAACATGAATGCCGGAAGTCTTCTTCTTTGATGAACCTCAATGGCTTTGGGGTGGTCACACTTCAGAAATTCATCCAAGGACCCACCTGTAAAAGTGAGAACCGCAGTACAGACTCCAGTTGTGGTTTTGGACGCGAAATTTTCATCGATTGGGCCCGCCGGGAGCTTAATCGAGGTGGGAAGAAGACAAGTAAACCCACCGTTTTTCAAGGACGGGCCCTCACTTTTCATCCCTCGGTTTCTTCCGCACATTTCGTATGGAAATAGTAAGGAGAATTTGTCTAAATATCAACACGTCTTGTCCTTGGTGATTGTTTCCTTTATTCTCAGCACTTGAATGTTTGAACAAGCAGATATGATGTAAAGAGAAATTTATTTTCGTCACCTGTTTGGGCTTTAAGGGTTAACCCACAGAGTATGAGAGGGGACTGTTCTGTTGCTTGCAGGTTTGGAATGGTGACACTTTTTTCTTCCCAGACTCAAAACATGTAGCTTTGGGTGTGAAGGAATCAATAAGGCACATCTGATTTCTGTGTAATTCTAGTTAACCTTGTCTAAATAAAACGTACAAATAAAGTGCCTTTTTGGTTTTTTTTCCCCCACACCCCAAAGATAACGAGTTACTTGTATATGTACGTACTAAAGAATGGCGAGGACTCCTAAAGGAAAGCAGGAAGCCCGTGTATTATTAGCACTCCTCAAAAAGTTGATAAGGTAAATTGCCCACCATCAAAAAATTCAAGAGCTGACGTTTTGAGCGTTAGCCTGCGTTCTGAAGAGCTTATGAAGGGCGTATCCCGCGCTTACGTAGTATTGGTTCGCTTTTTGACCGGGCGAAAAATTGGGCGAGGGCGAAAGATGGAAGAAATGGAACATTCTGCACTTGTGCCCAGTCGCCGGCGGGTAAGAGGGCCAAGCGGCTCTGGGGAGGAGAATGGGAATCGAACTAAAAAGCGAAATAAAAACTACGAGGATGCGAAAAAACTACCGGAAACGCTTAATACGCAGCTTAGCCCTTCGTCGGAGCGAGTCAAGGAATTGTGGGTTGTGCATCATGATGGCTTATATGGAGAACGGTGGAGCTTATCCTGACTCAGTAGATAAATGCAAATTTTTGTGTTTCACTTCGCCACACACGTACCATTATAGTTTCTTTAAGAAACTGACCCCTTTTAAACAAATTTCATGTTGCAATTAGAAGAAGCGACGTCTTCTTTCTGCAACATTAACAATTTGTTACGCAAGGAGGTGGTAATACGCACAACAAACCATTAAAATTTGTTGCGCGACACTGAGTTGCACGAAAATGTTGCTCGTATTACTTGGCCATTACTCCTCAAAAAGGAATTATATATTTAACAATTATTCATCGAAGTGAATAACCAATCAGAGCGCGCGAAAAACACTATCCTCTGGTTTGAAATGGAAGATTACCTTTGGACTCCTGCATTAAAGCATGCGCGGTAGCCTACTTTCCTGCGGGTTTGCATGTTTCCTGTTCTCAGGCTCGACTATCCCTGAGCAGAAAACATTGAAATTTTGTGATATACGTTAGGCTGCGAGAGCAGAGGCCTTTTACCCGGCTTTGTTTTCACCCGCGCGAAAAGGACCTTTGCAAAGCAACACCACTCAGGAATTGGGCAGCAGCCACGAAACGTGTGGTTTTTGAACTTTATATGATTGGGCATGTATATCAAAAACTTTTTACTCGAACATTTGCGTTACATAGTCCATTCAACTTCATCCCCTAGCAGAAGGAGGGTCTTGCACGCGTGTACTTAAGCGACAACCGTTTTCCGACGACATAGGAAAACGGAATTACAGCTTCCATTTTCGTTTTCCGTTTTCCTACGATATTGAAAAGCGGAATTCGAACTTCTATTTTCATTTTTCGTTTCCCACGACATTGGAAAACGGAATTCCAATTTCTATATCCGTTTTTCGAACTTCCATTTTGGTTTTCCGCTTCTGTGTTGAATTTTGCTAACCGAAAGAATGTCGGCACTTCCTGTCGCCATTGGAAGTCCTTGAGAAGCTGAAGTCCCTGAAAGGCCTGGAACTTGGAAGCCAAAAAGTATTGGTCGATATTGGGCACTTGGACAAAACGGCAAATTCTAGCGTGGAGGAAGAGTGTGTTCTATTTTGTGCATGGGGAGGGAACCAGTCGTTTAGAAAGAAAGATGAAACGTCAACAAATAAATGTGGAAAGGCTTACTGTATAACTAACTGTACACACAGAATAGTGATTAAAAAACAACAACAAGCCAAAAACCAAAATAAAAACACCTTCGCTGGTATACACTCTTTTTGTTTTATAAGAACCATTTTTATAAGAACGTTGAGGCTGAGATTTGCCCCAAAATTTAAGAAAATGTATGAGCTAAAATAAGAACATCCTCAGGCTCAGCCAAATTTTACATGTTCTTATATAAAAAAAGAGTGTATGCATGGAAAACTCACTTTCAAGGATTTTCGAGCTCGCAACAAACCATGCCTGTGTACAGTCGCCCGCTTTCCTCAAGAAAAAATCGGAGAGGGCCTCTCCGATTTTTCTCGAGGAGGCCGGGCGGCTGTACACAAGCTAGACAACCGCAGTAAGCTTTGTTATTCAAAGCCTTCTGTTTTGACCTGACACGAATAGATGACAGCCGTCACGAAGACATTGGCAAGGAAATGAAATTATTTTACGTGACAAATCATGGAATTAAATGGCTATTTAGGTCCCAATAAAACCGAAATATTTCAGTGCAAAGGCTATATTTAGAGCAGTCTTACTCCGATATGGCGTCTTATACTGCGATATCGACTGTTTCATAAGCCAGACTGACATTCTCTTTTTGATATCATGATAACTGCAAAATCTTTATACAATTCGATGTCGTAGGAAAACGAAAGACAAATAACGGAAGTGGAACTTAGATTGTCGTGGAAAAACGAAAAACGAAAATTAGAATTCGAATTCCGTTTATCCGTAGGAAAACGGAGAACGAAAATGGAAGTTCTAATTCCGTTCGTCCAAGGACGTGGGAAGTCGTCGGAAAACGGTTGTCGCTTGAGTTCACGCATTGTCTTGTCGTAGTCGCACCTGCAGCCACAATTTGTCGTGTCTGTCTCTCCCTCTCAGTCAGTTAGTACATTTGGTTACATGAGCCGGGTTGGCCCGTTTAGCCAGGATCTCGGCACGTTGGTTAAAAGCACCAAAAATAAGCTTCGCGGTTAAATGGAAAATTCTTAGCCCGGCTAGCTGAGATCCCGCTAACCAGGCGTTCAGATAGTGCGCGTGAGAACGAAAAATATCGAGAGGGAAGGAAAAAAACGAGAAGGCATGAGAAGGAGAGATTTTTCCATGTAATCGCGTTCACCGGGCGAGCTCGGCATGCAGGGCCAACACTTTCTCGGTCACCCATACAGGTCACTGTGTTACCAATAAATAAACAAGCTAAACAGTGTCCCCTAGCCCTAAATCAGGCTAAAACATCACCTAGTATGCCAGGGGACACTGTCCAATGTTTATATGTCGGCAACACAATGGCCTGTGGAATGTAACCTGTAAAATACATCTCTCCACACCTTCTCGTTTCACAGTTGCAGCAATAAAGCTTCATGAAACTGAAAATAATGCAACAAATAGCTGGCGTAACAAAATGGCCTTTAGAAAGGCTATTTTTATGACCAACACAGCAGTTTAAAAGCACAGCTGACCGCACTGAGAATGGTAAGCTTCTCAAAGTCAATGCTTCCCTGGTAGCAGAGGCCTCTTTTCCTTTGTATTCGCTGCGAATACAAAGGAAAAGGGGCCTCTACTAGCAGGGAAAGTCAATGCTAAGTTGATTGCTGTCCTAGAAAAACTGCTTTTAATCTGCATTGCGTTGTGATTCAGACAAAAGTTATAGCCACGTGCAGTGATTAAATTATCTTCAATTATAGCAATTATTTCATTTTATTAAAGTAAACAATAAAGTTATATAAAATAAGTGACTACGATCCGAGCAGAGGTTTCTTGGTCGCCCTAAATTCTGGCGGGCGCTTGCTGCTAAGATTTCATTGAGCAACATTCAGAAGTTGTTTAGGAACGTAGGAAAATAATGCAAATCAAAGTGATCATGCTTTCATTATGGTTATGCAATCAAAACAAAAATGTTCTGAATGAATACTACGGATTTAGCTAATAATTTGTTAAGGTCAGTTCTCATAAATAAATGTTTGTATACAATTGATATAAATTTATGATGATGATGTAAGGAAATGTGAACAACTAAAATGAACCATTTTGAATTAAATGAATTGCATTCCAGTTGCCACATTGGAGCAGTCTGGTACACGGAAAATACAAATGTTAATTATAATGAACAAAACTTCTGTTATTAATAAAAACCAAGTCCACTTATTACTCACATTTAAATACAATATTGTAATTAGATACATGTACCACATTGTATAGAGAATTTCATATCACTAAACAATCATGTACACAGTTCCATACATCCTATGCCTCACATGAATATGGACAGATGCTCAAATTGTATGCATATTTGAGTAAATATGTTAAAATATAAAAATAAATAACCTTCGGCTTCCTCATCTACATAGAAATTCTGATAACTGATAACTATTCCTGACAGTTTATTTGAATCATTTTTGAACTTGAAAATGGCGTCATGACGACACCAAAACGTCGTTCGATTTTACCAGCGTTGATTTTTACTTGTTTTTGACAACTTTGTGCCAAAAAAACAAAAAACAAAAAAACAAAATAGAGAGAATTTGACTACAATGTTTGTGCCAGTTACCAATTTCTGGCAGTTGCTAGTCTGTAAACAGCCACCCCTCCCCTCAGGACAAAAATCGATTTTTTCTCGATTTTTTCCTGAGGGAAGGGGGTGGCTGTTCACAGGCTGGCAGTTGCCCTCTTTTTGCTTTTGCATATTTGATAATTTAAGGAAAAATCTGAAACTGATCACACTTAAATTAGGCATGCTTGCACTGCAAATTACAGATTGAAAAAAACAAGAAAACTGGCACTTTTTTCAGGGTCTGCTAAAATAAGCTCCCACTAAAGTACAATCCCCCCCCAAAATTCTACCGAAACTGATAAAAAGCTTTCTTTTGGGGGGGGGGGGGTAGGAGCACACAAAACATCTGTTTCCTGTTTTCTCCGCTCTGAGTCAAATAAAATTCTGTGTAAATCAGAAATTAAAGAATCCAAGGTGGTTCACAGTATCAAGTTCAAAACAGTATTGTGCCAACTGCTGTCCTTTAGGGATAGTTATTAATATATATAGTGAAGTTGATAACAGATATATCAAATATGCTGTATATCATATTCTAGCCACCAGCCTCATATTAGGCTCGATTTCTGCCGCTCTCTCAAGCCCGGTCTTTGTTCCTGAACAGTGGCTGGTAATCAAGCCTAGCCTTATATTAGCCTCTCAGGATTTCCCAGTTGGGGGACAGGGCACTCTCTTTTCTGAGCCTGAGTTTGACTTGCTCTGCTCTCTAAGTTTTATTGTACCCTTTACCCCACTTAAAAGCCCCTTCCGGGGGTGGTACTCAATAAAATTTTATATGGGGATGCTCCACCTGCAGGTTCAAACCCTTACCCTTCAATATACCAATTTTTACCAACGTGGTACCCCTTTCATATACCTACAGCAAAATTGCACCCCTTTCTTATACCTAAAAGATAAGCTAAAATAATAGAATTCCTATAATCACCACATTTGTCCCAGGCTTTCAGTCATTCTGGTTCAGTTGCTCAAAAAGTGCAAGCTTTTATGTGTTTTGCATTGTCATTTCTGCCAAATTTGGAACCCTTTCATTTACTTGGCTCTTCCACTCTGTGGCTGATTTTTTTTCTTTCATATACAAAAACAATTTTCCCAGCTCTTTAGTATGCTGTGATCCTAAGAAAGGCGCCCCTTTTGGGCGAAGCCTCCTTTTATAGCCCTCTATGGGGAGTACCTCTCCCATCCCTGGGGAACCTGTTTACCGGGCTAGCCCCATACCTGGGCAGATTAAGCCAATGTTTCTAGTCTTATTTAAATTTGACCCTTTATGACAAATAAATAATATTATTTAGTTCTTGAGTTACAAAAAGCGCAACAGTTTTTCCCTCTAACTAATTTACCATTAATTTGTCTTGGGTTGTGATTGATATGCCTGTAGGGTAAAATGACAAATTATGAGCATCTACAAAGCTAATGTTGGAGAGAGTGGTCCAGAGCATGTGGTTGAATGTGGCTTGAATGGACTGAAATGTTTATGAACAAGAGTTTGCACTTACTTTTGTCTATCAGCCAATTCAGTGTTATATTATTGACTGCAGCATAATGTATCACAATCCAAATCTATCTAATACATGTAAGTTTTTACTGCAATGACAATTCTGACTGCCCTCGCTGAATGCCAAGTGCCTTGGATGAGTTTGAAGTCTCTCAACTCTCGCGAATTCCCCTTCTCATCTTGAACACAGTTTTGACTTTAAATTACAGTAATATTACTATTAAATTTTACAAATAACCTATGATAATTTATTGAAATTGGTTCATCACTAGTTTTGTGGTGGTGCCACACACATTAGCTTTGCAAGAGACCTATGTATTTGCCCTTGAATTGGCACATAATCTATTTTCTCTCCATCAATTGCTATAGTGCCCGCCTGACTTGTGTCTGGTTCTAAGCGGAAAGCGAAAGCCTTGACATACTTGACATGATGGCTGGAAACATGTGAGCCATCCTTCATTTTACCAAAAAGATTAAATAATGCCATTCTACCCGTCCCTGACTTCACAAAGAAGATACCCATGACTCCGTCTCCAAACTTTCCATCCGGATTTGCCATTAGATCAGTGCCAAGGTGACTCAAAAACACAGGACAGCCGAGAATGAACTCACCATCCTCCACCACCCAGTTAGGAGGGAGCTCGGAGGTAAGCGGAGGGAGCAGATGGTCTGTTGGCCCTTGACTAAGGCTGGATGGAATTGCAACACTGTCTGTATGGTTCACTACATCTACTTTCACCCCATTGCCATGCAAATGTTCCTTATGAGGTACAGAAGAATTCACATAACCATCCACTGTGCGTCTACGCCCAACTACACCTGGGCTGCCATCATAAGCTAAATTTGTCTCTCCATCAAATGTGTGACTAGCAGGTAAATATGAGAGTCGCCCTCGGTATAAACGGAGTCCAATAATTCTAACAATTGCACCAATAAGAAACCTTGTCTCCCCCATACATCTGTACTTTTCTGACTCGATATCGACATCCGACACCATTCCCCATGTCACTGAGAGGAATGCATACAGTTTTTCTGTTGGTGTCTCCACAGAGCATATGTCCAAATCAAGTAGTTTTCCACGTATAACAGCAAAAATAGCACTTGTCAAATCAAATGGTTCCCTGTTGATAAATAGACAAAAATTACATTTCTGAGGAATGCAGGTTTTGTGACTTTCTTCAAGTTGTTTCCCTGGACTATTGCCATTACAGCTTCCTGCTACAGGTAATTTTTTATTTCACAGCCAAAAGTCAAATTCTTTATCCTTTTAGATACAAAGTTAAATTATGACATTAGAAGAACATGGTATATACAGTGGTAGAAGCCCTCACCTCCCACCACTGGGCAGGGTGTCCCTTGCTCAGATAGTTTTTGTTCCTTTTTTAAATTGAGTGGGGAAGGGGGGGGGGGGAAGGGTCATGAGAGTATTTTCTACCTTATCAGTAACTAATTTCAAATACCAGTTGACCTGTCTGATCTGGGTATGTCTAAAAACCACCTACGAATTATCCAGCTTTCCTTAACATCATAATTTATTTTTTATAAGTTTATTTACTTACCCAGTAGCATGGAGAGCAGACAGACAGAGTGCATTCCCTGAACCAGTTGGAATGACTCCTAGGGGAATATTTATAGCAACCTCCCAATCTGGACGCTTCATCAGACCATTGACTACCTGCAGGAAAAGGGAATGAATTAGTTTAATATTACATAAATAACAAATGATACACCTGGGTCAGACCACAGCTGCCAGTGGTTATCTCTGGCAGCATTACAAAGTGATGTACTAAGTGGCTAGCAGTATGTCTTATATACACCCAACTGAAAAACACGTTGTTGGTTAACAAGTATAAATCATTGACGATGCGACCCAAAGGTCCTATGGGAAGCATGAAAACTTGCTGTATTTTTAGACACGCGCACATTATCATAACACAAATTTGAATATCAAGAAACAAAATCCAGTGACAAACTTGCCCCTGCCATCTTCCCAGAGTTCCATTGTGTTGCATTGTTCATCATTTATACTTTTCACCCGACAACTTTTTTCAAAGGGATGTATACTCCCTGGGATGTAATGCTAGCTGGTCTACTACTGTAGAGTTCCTGTCAGCTTTCTGTTAGGAATTTTACAGAGAAAAAAAGAATGTAGTAACTGAAAAATGCACCAGTAGAATTACCCAGAGCATTCTGACATTTTACCTAAAGAACAGAGACAATATGGAGCATCAAAGTTTCTTTTTTCTAAGAAAAACAAGACAAAGAGAGAAACCAGGACTTGACATGGCAACCTTCAGATTAAAAGTGTACTGCACTGTCAGCATACTGTGACAGCTGTGCCTGGCTATTAAAAGAATCTTGCAGATACCTCATAAACCAGGCCATCTCCTGAGCAAATAACAATACCATCCACATGAAGGAGGTTAATAGACATCATAATCTCTACTGCATGCCCAGCATACTCTACAGAAAATAAAATAAAATTTGCCTGTTAGTGATAAATTGTTTAAATAAATGTTTATATCTTCTCTCTTTAATCTGAAGACATTTTAAATTAACCCTCTAGATATGGAATACCAAACTTCATATGAAGGGCCTGGTGGAAAAAGGGCGTAAGTGACGATTTGAGGTTAAAATCGAAATTGCTCCTATTTAGCTGAACATTGGCACACAGGCTGGTTTTCATGTGAGGAACGCTGTTGTGCACTTATTTCTTGACCT
>Ga0126336_10000481_pt1 | contig 16374 bp, 12 predicted proteins | sample SidCmetagenome_FD_92530 | JGI IMG/M metagenome (GOLD analysis project Ga0126336, IMG submission 92530) | Coral microbial communities from El Islote,Puerto Morelos, Mexico - Siderastrea C C metagenome | ecosystem: Host-associated > Invertebrates > Cnidaria > Coral | place: El Islote,Puerto... | reverse complement strand
TATTATCAGCGAAGCTACTTAATGCGTCTTTAAGCTCTTTGCAGGTCAAGTCCTGATCTAAGTGTTCTTGCTCTTCCTTGCTTAATTGGGGGATATTAAAGCCTTCAATAAAGTCTTCAAAGGGTATATTTTGTTGCGATATTCGGGTTTCATCAATCTTTGAAGTGTACATGTTAGCATAACAGCTTTTAATTTCTTTGTTTATTAGCGTAGGATTTGATGTAATCTCGTCATTTTCCAACTTTAACTCGCGAATGAGTTTTTTTTTTTCAGAATGCGATTTTTCCAAGTTGAAGAAATATTTTGTTGGTTTTTCGCCTTGTTCTATCCATTTCACTTTTGACCTGAACATAGCCTCATGTCCCCTTAATTCGTGTATGCGTTTTAACTCTTCTTTGGCGGCCTCGTAACTATCTTAGATTTCTTTATCTAAAATGTTGCTGTTACAGATTTTATTGTCAAGATCTTGTAGCCTAGTTTGAAGAGTGATTTCAATATCTTTAATTTCTCTTCTTTTTTGTTTCCAGTATTTTATAGTTTTAGAGGGCAGGTCCATTTTTATTAGTTCCCATAGTAGTTGTTTATCTGTTACTTCCGAGAGTTTTTCGACAATTTGCGGATAATAGAACATGATAAGTTCTTTGTAGTTTTCATCCTCTAATAGGGTATTGTTGACTCCACAAACCCGGTCCTGCTTTGAATTCACTTTTAATTTCAACACTTTGAAAGACTGAATTGTGGTCAGGTGCTATTGATGTGCGTACCTCTGCTTTTAAAACATCAAAAGATATCGGGCGAGACACAAGGAAAAAACAATTCTTGATTTTAACTTTAAGGTTTTTGACTCGTAAGTAAACGATTTGGTTCTTGGGTGTAATTGTTGATATATGTCAGTAAGATTAAGTACATCCATAAGGTCAAAAACAGCGTTTCTATAAGTTGTTGCTTTCCATGGTTGACCATGGAAGCAATAATAACCCTAGAAGTGTCTGTTTTTGATATGATACATTCACTCAATGTTTTGATGAAATTATCTTGGTCACGATAGTGATTTGGCGCATAAATATTCACGATGAAAAAATATTCCTCTTCAACTTCAATTTTTGCAATAACAAATCTCCGCTGAGGGTCCGATTCAATAGCACGAAAGTGGTATGTTGAATTGGGATTTGATAGGATACAGGCTCTTCTCGAGTGTGCCGTTCCATGTGAATAAATTATTTGTCCATCCCATTCCGAAGACCACACCTTTTCATCATTTGCTAAAGAATGTGTTTCTTGGAGACAATAGATCGCTGCCCTTTGTGATTTCAAATAGGAAAAAAATCGCTTTTCTTTTGTTTTGATTGCGAAGTCCTCTCAAATTTAGAGAAAGCAGTTTTAATTTACACCACATTTGTTATGCAATAAGTTGTTTCCAATGCAGATTTCTCTTTATCACGGAGTTTAGCTGTATATTTCACGTCCTGATCGATATTTGTTTTGATAAAAATCCAGATTGGGTCATCGTCAAGAACTAGCTCTTTGGTAACTATCTCTGTTGATTGAATATAAGCAGTATTCCGCGTATAGAAAACCCTCCTTTACTTAGGACCATCGGTATACTGGCTTATTGCATTCACAAGATTACGCTGTTTACAAAAAAACAAACAAACAAACAAACAAATGAGCTAAACAAAAGTACTTAAATCTAGTTGGGATTGTCCCTCTTTCACGGTCCTTGTAGCAAAAAACCCTCCCTCACAGAGTATTCAAAGATCATCCTAATCCTCTACATTGTAAATTCTTACCGGTGTTCCAGAAGGTGAAGTTTTCACAATCATCTTTCCGTCCATAGTCCACACACTAGACAACAGATCATCCTTTCTCATGTTATTAGCTTTCGTTACAATGCCTCGACGGTAGGCTGTAAGATTTTTGTTTAGAAACAGACGGTTGTCTCGGCCGATTGCAGTGGCGTAACTCGTTGTAGGGAAGAGATCAGATGCTTTCACATTCTTCAGCTCAACACGCTTTTTGTATAAATTGGATTTAACCTTACGACTTAAGAATTTTACAATAATTGGATTGTAACGCGCATTGAGTTTATGTGAGATCTCGATGTCATCAGGTTAAATCGGCATGTTTAAGGCCTCCCCCAGCTTCAAAACCACTTCCTCGGTTGTTGTATAGATGTTCTCAGGAACACCATGGATTTCAAGCGAATTTTTCCGCGTATATTGTTCTAAGTCATCCAACTCTTCGCTCAGGCGTTGAGATTCTTCGATTTCGTCTCTTAGATCTTTTTTTGTGGCTTCAAGTTCTTGTATGAGCCCTTGGTTTGTGGCTGCAGACTTTTCAAGCGTGGTCTTCATCTTGTCCAGTTCCTGTTTCTGAGATTGAAATGCTACCTTAAGTTGAACGATTTCATCTTTGAGGTTTTGATTTTCTTGTTGAATGAAGGTTACTTTTATTTGAATATCCGCTAGAATTGTCTTCAACTTGGCGCGACTTGGTTCGGATGGCGGTTGGTCGGGTGTTTCCGGGTGTTTCCTTTTCTCTATTTTCCGCCATATTTGGTCGCTGCGCTTCGTTCAGGACGCCTTCGTCTTCCAGCGAGCCTCGATCACCACGTTTGTCTTTTCGGCCGCTTTTTGTCATCTGCTTGACAAATTCGACTTACATAACAGTACAGAATGTGGTACAGAATGTAAAACTGCTTGCTATTATCGTGAATGTCGGTAGAAAGGGAAGGTTTTTCACTCCGCCTCAAAATTCACGTCCGACCATGCCGGTTAGTTCAAGTCTACGTCATTAAAAGGTTGGAAAATTCTGTGTTTGTGTTTTACACAATGAAGAACATGAGAACTACTATAAAAGTTGTGAAAATCGCAATTCATTTACCGGTCAATGAAAGTTTCTCGGTATCCATTCAATAAAAACTCGGGAAAAAAAGTTTCATTTATTTTGCATCGTTTAATTGTTAAAGGTGGTCTGTATAACCAAGGAATAGAAATAAAAATCCTCAATCGATAAAAAGACGCGTGCTTAGGAGGAAGGCTTGAAACACTTTGTTTCGTCCGAGGACCAGACATTAGGTTTTACTATCTCTAACGTGTAATTATAGTTATTGCGTTGGGGGAAAGACTTTTTCTGCTGTCAATCGATGTCGCACAGGATAAAATATTATGTTTCATAGCTAGAAAGAACATGGAGCCAATTATCTGCTATCACCTACTAAATTTCACCAGTTGCTCCAAACTGAGAAAATGCTCGTTGTTTTTGATTAGAAACAAAATTCGTAGTTCACACAAGTTGTTTTTTTTTTCTGTGCTACAAAACCTTGACCGTTAGAAAAAAGCCTTCTTATAAGCAACATTAAGCTATGAACAACCTTAAACTGATGAAAGAATAATCGCGAAGATAATCTCTAATAATGAGAGACGCAAATCTCGAATCTGGTACATCACTTGTGTACATGACATTTTCACATAAAGATTTCATAGCTTGCCATGTTGCTTTTAATATCCTCCATGTATACAACATTTAGTGCAAGAATCAGTTCGTTTTTGTTGCACGAGATGGTGTATGTTCTTTTGGCGAGTTTAAATTTGTTGAGGACACAGAACATTTTTTGCAATCAAAATATTTTCAAAGAGTGTCCCATTAAATATTTTGCCAAAAATGTTGCCAGGGGAAACGCTGTGCAAATTTTTTCAAATTTTCCCGCCAAAAGACTTAGTATATATAGGAAGAAAAATTTTGTAACACCTTTTTATTAGTTAAATGATTTTTACTTAACTACTTAACTTATTGAGAAAGCATTGTAAAGAGAAATAAGACATTTAGAAAGAGAATAAATTGAAACAACTGTTTGCACTTTTTATTGTTGTGGACTTCTAATTATTTATTAATTAGTAAGTGCAAGCTAATGCATATTAAAAGTTATTGAAAATTTAAAAAGAAACGGCGCATGCGTACTTTGGGCGCCCGTATTTTTTCTAAGTCTTATGGCGGGAAAATTCTAGATTTTCAAACAGATGTTAACTACTAGAAATACTAATAAACTTAAAAAAAACGGCGCATGCGTATTTTAAGCGCGCGTGTTTTTTCAAGTCTTTTGGCGGGAAAATTGTTGACGGTTGAACAGCGATTACCATGGCAATAGTCAAGACAAAGAATTTGGGTATATAGTTGAATGCAATAAACATTTTAAGAATTACAGTTTGTGTTCAAAAAACTTAAAAAAAATGGTAGGCAAAATAATATAAACCTGTTCGTGAAATAGACTGCTGAATTGAAATGATTTTGCCAGGTAACATGCATGCCTTTTACAGAATTAGAATTAGAATTGCGGTACAGGTACAACTTGCTTACGACTGCTGCAGGCATGTTCTAGTGTATTGAAAACTGCTCTTTAGAAAAAGGCACAAAAATCGTAGCCTTGAACATTGCAAAATCATACTGAACAAATTGTGTACGATTCAGGAGGTATTTTGCGAACGGAAATGCAGTATGCTACAGTTGGAAGCGAATGTAGTACCGCGTAAATTTGCCCTTGTTTTTGATACAGTGCAGCGCAGATACTACGAACACGTTTAATGACCAAAGTCAAGGCAATGAAAACTGCGTTAAACCGTTAAAATGTAAAGTAATGATATAGCTGTAAACGTTTCCCTGAGAAATCTTGCTTCAACATGGGCTGCTAAGAACTGAGGAAACTTGTGAATGGCCTGTTCATTGTGTAAAGAGATTGCATGTCCTTTAAACTCTTACTGTTAAAGGGAAAGTATCACGAGGATGTTACTCGCGTTTGACCCCACTGAAAAGCCAAGTCACTAACATACATGAAAGCCTAAAAATATTGGTCATTTTCTTGTTCAGACACCATACTAATTCAGTGAAGCTATTACTAAGTGTCTTTTACCACGGATGGCCAAGATGGAAGTGGGTTACAACTTGAAAACGTCCGGCGAACGTTTTAAAATTCTATGCTTGTATCTTACAAAAATCATTGAAAACTTATTATGGTTTGCTCTCCTTGCAAACATTCACTTGATATCTCCCTCTTCTTGTTCCAGGAGCATTTTGTGTGTGAGTGAAGGCATTTAATCTCAATTTCAGCGAAGTTTTGACGAAACGCGAGGAAAGTCCCCGTGACACTGCCCCTTTGACTGAGTGAAATAGTCAGAATTTAAACTAAAGCCATCAAATACAAAGTTATGACTTAATGCTTTTACCGAGACATTGCCATTTGAATTTCAAATTTGGGGTATATTTAGTTGTAAGAACCTGGCAAGATTTTCTTTGTTTTGTAACCCATTGTTTTGCATTACTCAGTTGTTTAAAACGCTTTGTTTTTACTTTGTCTGCATCATCCGTGAGTTCTCACAGTTTCTTGCAATCACCTGGAGCTACCATTTTTACTCATATGTTGGTCTCTTGACCTAAAACCTCACTAAAAACTGGAAAAAGTCAGCGTAAAGACCCAAAAGAAACTTCAAATTTGTCACTAAGACTGACAAAGATTTCAATTTTAATCGTGTCTTACTGTAGACTAAAATAGTAGAAATGAAAACAGATCCTAAAATTCGATCTTCCTGAAACTGTCAGATTTTCACTGCGAAATCGTTACACAATCGTAAATCTGAAAACTGTCTAAAAACTCTAATGTTAAACAGAAAACTACGAAATCCTGCGTGCTGCAGAGCATGTATCATCTCGGTTGAAAACTCACAAGCATGTTAAATAAAACTGGAAACTGACAAAGAACGTAAGGTTTGTGAGATCGTGTCTGAACCCGACTTCATTTTTTTTTTATTTCTCACAAAACATTCAAAATTTGGAGACAAAAGAAAACTGAAATATTTTGATGGAGAAAACCATGTCGCAGCCTTTACGACCTTACTGAAAACTGCAAGAGTCAACCAAAACTTACTGAAAGTAAAAATGTGCCAAATGGGAACCTTTAATACAGTAACTAAGAACAGATTGAAACAGTACAAATTTAACGTGAAACAACAAAAATGGCCTAAAGTTTGTTTACGAAAACTGTCTGAACCTCAACTGCACTCTTGCTGAAAACTGACGAGATGGCGGGACGTTAAAGTGAAAGCGCTCACGATAACATGTTAACTGTCACCAGGAGAGGATGAAGTAAGAGAGTGAATCCCCTCGCCCCATGATAATTATGGCAATTTATTAATAGTTTGCACCCATGCTGCGAAGATTTCTTTTTATCTATTGTTCCCATGTCAACAATCTAAAATCACATGACGTCATTCTAATTGACCAATGAGGTGTCGTCCTTAAAATAACCACGCAGTGTGGCACAGGATCAAAAATAAACTTCAAATAATTTGCATCGGAAGAGGCCCATGAAGGGGGGATTCGCTCTCTCCCTTCATCATCTGTTGCTGTCACCGGGGAAATTGTCTGAAAGTTCAAGGTTTAAAAATCTCTCTAAAAATCTGACTGATCCTAAAGGAAAAAATTGATAAAGAGCGAAATACTAGAAAAGTCTTCCTGAAAATTAAATTGCAAAAGTTCTTACTTAACCTGTCATTCAAAGTCAGCGTGAACATTGTCTCGCGTTTTTTTCAATTGGTTGAAATTATTAAGCCTTTAAAAATAACTTGTAGTAAACTTACACTGCTGAAAATGGATTCGTGAAAGGCACAAATTTTATTTTTGAAGTTTTAGTTAAAGTGAAACATTGCACTGGAAGTTGCAATTGTTTTCAAAACGGCTGACTAGGCCTTAATTAATTAATTAATTAATTAATTAATCAATCAATTAGTTTAAGTATATATCACTTAAATCTACATAATTCGCTCTCGCTTATCACACTTTCGCACCTCTTCTTATCACACGTCTTTTCTATTTGTGGTGGAAGTTATTTTGCAATGTAGGCGTTGGGAAATGTTTAGTAAATAACCCTTTCCGGCGGCTTATATATCAGAGAATGAATGCCCGGGGCTGAAGGATTGTCCAAAAAATGGCCAGTTGGCTAAGAAGCGAAGCTTCGAGGGTATCTGTGAAATTTTGAGGACAATATTTTATTTTAGCCAAAGGCATTATCCTCCGATATACCAGCAAGCCAGGAAGGGTTTCAGTTACTTTATAGCACTCCGATTAATTTCTACAATGCGCACGCTTTATTGTGGTAAAGAGGAAACATTCAGTGAAGATAACAGTACATTTGCAGCTAACCAAATCCAAGCTGGTTAATTTACTCGATTTTATTACACTGTGATTATATCTAAAAAGTTGAAACCTGAAATTGTGACTTTCTTTCTTGTTTTTTCTGTGGTCGTCGACAAAATTGGACGACGGATATCGTCTGATATCCCCCCGTCCGATTTTGTACCACGTGATGTGTTTCTTCCAATGTGTGCGCACGAAAATATATCGGTGGGGTATAACGATAAATATTGTTGTTGTTGCATCTGCATGATAAATCACTGGACTGGGAATCGTGTCTCAACCTACAAATCCAATCGCTTCTAACTGCCACAGGAAACGGCCATAATTAACCTGAACTCAAAACAAGCAGTGATCTCGGTAACATTTTTACTATGAAATTGAATGTGAAATGAAGATGTGATCATTGCATTTGTAATTACCCACAATTTAAGTAATTGCAAATTAAGCCCAATAAATTGGCCTGCTCCTGATGTATGGGTCTTCATAGCTCAGCGCGAACGCACAGGTCACGGGTTCGAATCCCGTTGAAGCCCTGAAAATCTTTTCTTCGGGCTTAATTCGCGATTGCTGCAATTATCCTAAATTTCGAACGAAAGCAATCAGATAGACTACATAACATTTTTGCAACTGGCCAAATTAACAAATAGGCTAATTAAAAAAAAATTAAACGAAATCAGTGTTGTCTTAACTTTAGCATATAGCTATTTCAATTTACGTTGTCGGAAAACCTACGCGACAAGACCGCAAGGTGTTGTGGGTAATTTATTAATAAATTTACCAAACTTAGCTATGACTCACCCCTACACAAAACAAATCACACAAGGAATTGTTTATGGTACTTTTAACCCTCCTATGGCAGCAACAAACGCCGAATTACAACCGAATAACAAACAATTTTCAGCTACCCATACCACCTTTCGGTCTCGTCTCGTAAGCTTGACGCTTTAAAATCCGACAACGTTAATTGAAATAGCTGTATTACTGAAAACCTACAATTGGCCAATTTTTCAACTGACAGCAAGCAAATAGGCTAACATTTCTACTAAAAAATTATGTTCTGGCTTATACCATATTCTTAAAAACTTCTTGATACCAGTAATCATCATCGTCAGCAGTTCTCAGTCAATCGGAATTTCAACTCATAATCGTTAGACAAAAAAGCTTAATATTTATGTTGTTGTAATGTTTTTTTTAATGTTTTACAATTAGTAGTGTCTTACTGAAAACTCACAATAAGTATGTTCTTGCACGACAAATTGCTCACACTGCCTAATATTTTTACTGACTATCGCAAATGTCTCGTTTCATTAATGGGCCATTGTTATTGTCACACGCGTAAACATTTCTGGTAGTTGCAGTAAAGACGTACCTGGCTCAGCGAGACGACGACAACGACCACCACCACCACCACCACCACCACCACCGCCTCCATCATCATCATCATCATCACCACCACCACCACCAGCCGGCCATTAACATCGCTCACAATGCCCGTAGGCATAACGGGAAAATCCGGCCCCGAGTGTTGCCCAGTCACAGCGCGCGTTATATATTTACGAGCTCTAGTCATATAATAAAACAGCGTATTATCTTTACTAAACATTGTCTTGACTTTAAATGTGGTGGAGGGGGAGGAGAGTATTTTCGTAAACCATAAATCGTCATGTGTTTGACGTATCACGTGAGATTACTGCTTTCCTTTTTTTCTTGACACGTGATTCACTATAGGTGGGCGCGAACCATGATTTGCCATTGTTATCGAGCACAAAGAGAAAACTGTTTTTTCGTCGTTAAATGTGTTTTCTTAGACACTAAGCAAACTTTAGTTAAAAGGCGATGAACTGGAAATGACTGTTTTACTTTCCGTAAAATAATATAATCTGGGTCCTTTTACTCTCATTGAAAGCCTACCAGCGACAAAAAATTTGAACTCCCAACAGAAAACAGACCGACTATTACTGACTACTATCGTCTCTTTTCTTCAAAAATTCTACCTGAAAATTCTAAATGAAGCTACGCTTCAACTGTCAAGTCATTGCTCGTCTCGGCATCCTCACTTAAACTCTGAATTGCAATTTGGACCAACAACTGCTTAAAATACTTAGTGGAAAATCGTGTCTTCACCTCCGTTTCGCCTAGTCATTCATGACAAATTTCCACAACAAAGGACGACCTAGTAGCTCGTTTCTTTAACCGTGTTTACTTATGAAAACCTACAGCACCAGAATTTGATTTAACAACGTAAAATAATGGCTTAATATTTTCTCTGACAAGTCATGAACGAAAAGGACCGAAATTTGATTTCATAATAAATAAAAGGTTCATTCTCTGCTATTAAAATTGATTACGTTCGATGGTTTTGAATCATAAAGTTAATTACATGTGGCGTTGCACTGTCACATTAAAAATGAAACTTCTAGCTACCGATCAATGCCTGCACATCGGCTGCCCGTGAAAATAAATTGCGCCCTATACACATAACGACTGTTTCCCAAAAAAATCTCCCCTAACACAAATGCCTTAGACTTCAAAACAGTAAATATTTCTATTGATGAACAAAAGTTTACAGTACTGCGTGGCACTTATTCAGATGAAAATATTAAAAACAAAAGGTAGTGAAGTGCCAAAATAGTTTTTTTCAAAGCCAAACGTTTCGGACTTAGCCCTTCATCAGTGGCATTAGCCGCATTTCCAGGCTTAGAACTGCGCGACCACGCGGGATGAACATTAACGTTTTTTTTATTCATTTGAAAATTACACGCGTGCGCGTCTATCAAAGCGCGTGCTCTTCTTCAACAAACGCTATATTTTCTCTCACGCAACTGTTGTTGTCACGCGTAATTCAAAAATCGCTCATATGCCACTGATGAAGGGCTAAGCCCGAAACGTTTGGCTTTGAAAAAAACTTTTTGGCACTTCACTACCTTTTGTTTTTAATATTTCTATTCGCCTGTCTTGCGCCAGAGAATCCACGGTTTCGTTACCTCTCGTGTTAGTGTTTTTTGTCGATTTGTGCCTTTCTCAACGAGTTTTAACAAAAAGATCTATTTACCAGTTAACAAATGCTTGTATCATAGGGACACATGGCTGCGTTTATTGCTTTTCTTAAAAAAGTGCAGCCGTCGTGCAGGCATTTATGGTAACCTCTTTGCTGCTCTTTTAAAGTAAATTATTTTCTCTGCCTTAAGTTCTTGCGTACTTTTGATTCAATTATTTCTTGCCCGAAAGGATTCTGGCATCTAAAGCGTCCTCAGCGTGTCCTGTGCAAGGAAAACAATGTTATCAATAAAATAAGAGTCACAGCAAAACACTAAATATTTTCAGAAACAACATTTGATACAACATTTTAGTGTGACAAAAGTTTCAGCTTTCTTTGCTCTTTCTCTCCCACTTGGGGTGTTCGACTTCCCTCATTTTGCATCATACTCTTCCTGGATTTTTACCCATGAAATGTTAAGAGTTGAATTATGTTATCAGGGCAATAACCTACAAAAATATCCAGGAGAAGGCACCAAACTTTGAAGCCTGACTTGAAAAAATCTTAAAGCAATTTGCTGTCAAATAGCGGATCCAACTTAGGAACTGTCCGAAAGTCACGACTTAATTTTTAAAGGTTGTTGAATGCAGCATGCCAAGGTGATGGACTTGAAAAGAAACTTGCACTTTTTATCTTCGGGGTTTCATTCTCATAGCTTCAGTTAACCTTGGGAGTTACAAAGCGGAGAGACTATCCTTGACCTACCCCCGGTTTCCTGTTCCCAAACACCCAGTCCGGGTATGAGTAGACACAGGCTACACCCTCCAAATTAACCCTTTACGCCCCATTAGTGATAAGCATCTAATTTCTCCTTACAATATCCCTACTTGATCAAACATACAGGTAACAAGAATAAAGGAAATGCAGTGTCTTAATACTTGTTGCAAATTCTCCCAACTGGTACCATAAGAAATATGTGGAGAACACTAAGGAGAATATGCATATTGATATTGGGGGCTTAAACGGTTAAACAAGGAAGTGATTTGAGTTATAACACTCCAGATATCGTCTTTAAATGGACTCAACTCACCCTTACAAAAATGCCATGTTGAACGTAAAGGCCTTTCTGATTGGTTTTCCATCCTGCCCCTGGCATTTACCTAAGGAGAGGTAAGAATAATGTGAGGAATGATGCAAGTAAGCTCTCGACCGTCACCGTTTGAAAGTAGTCAAAATAAAAAAGTAGGGCAAAACGAATTTATAGGAATCAACGTCGTCAAGCCATGAAACCAGACTCAAAATTGACGTTATATCTTGGGCATCTTAATCAGGCTCTTAACACCTAAAGGCCTTAAAAGCTACATTCTATTTCAGAACTAACTTGGAGTGATTACCACTTGCAAATGAAACACTGTCCCACTGAGCAAAAACTGGTCCAAAAAAGTCCAAAGGCCCAGAAATATTACCCCAATGTAGTCCTTTTTATCTGCATGAAAAGCCAAGAGATTCTGAGACAGTTTATGCTTCAACTTTTCTTTCTTAAAGGGGCAGTCTCATCAATTTTTAGTAGGACTGTGAAAAGCCAAAAGACACTTTTTTGTCTACAGAAGCCTAAAACTAATGGTCCAGTAGTAATAACATAGGTATTCCAGTACATGGAAACTATAATAAGTATGTCTGGATAGGGATAACCAGGATGGAAATGGCGTCCGAATTGAAAACTTCTGGCAGGATTTTTCAAATTTCTGCACTTGTGTCTCAGATAAACTCTCTAAAAACTAATTTTGCCTTGTTTTCGTTTTGAAAATTCATTTATTATTGTCCCCTTGGTGATCTAAAAGCAATTCATGTGTGAGCAAGGTACTTTGATATAAATTAATCAAATTGTGACAAAGAAGATAGGAAAATGGCCATGAGACTGGCCCTTTAAGTTTGCAAACGAAACTAATTCAATTGTTTGAATTCAAATTGTGAACCCTAAGGAACGCATGCGTTTTATCGACCGCCCCCCCCCAAAAAAAAAATCCGAGCAAAATCTCTCTACCCAAAATAAGTCCAACAGAAAATCTCCAACCCAATAAGGGGACCAAATCGGTAGTCTCTAATCCCAAAAAGGCCCTCGTACCTCCCCGTCACTAATATGTTTGAGCGCCCCCCCTTCCCTGCTTGTGACTAAGATGCAAGAATGGAATTGCGCCTTTCGAGAAAGCGACTGACAACAGTCACCTGAATTTCGCATACCTTAAAATAAGTCGACAATTAAAGGGAAATTGTATAACGGAGGGCAAAGCTTGGACTGTCAGTAGTCTCTCGCTGTCTCCAACATACAAAGATGACCAAAAATTGTTCGAGGTAACGAGAGTTCGAGGTAGCCCGCGATTGCAAGACCTGATCGACCGAGGGAATCGAGTTTTTGTTCGAGCTAGCCGGGGTTAGCAATAGAACGGTCTATTCTTTTGGATAAACATTACAGTTAAGCAGTAAAGCAATGTAACTACCTGTTGCTGCATTACGTTACCTCAAGATTTTAGAAGACGGTTGTACTTTTGAACGTTGGACATTATGGCCACGTGTTCGTAAACTGTTGCTCAGAAGGAAACGTTCGATAACGTCTTGACTTGAAAACCGAGAAGGAAGATGACAGCTCTTCGTTTCAATAATATGGCTCCCCTTTAAAGTGTTGTTAAAGTTTCTAAGCCGATTAGAGACAGTTCGAGGCACATATAACTCTTCGCAAATTCTTCACTTTCCGCCGTGGTAAACGTGAGAAATAAAAATGAATAATTAATAGTTATGAGTAACAATCTGCATTTCAAATGAGATGTAATAAGACACCGCCAAACCAAACAATAGGGAATAAATATTATGTGGCCGGTATTTGATCAAAACTACTGAAATTTCGTCAAAACCAAACGTCTGAAAATATAAACGTTTTAACAAATGAAGCATTAATGCAGGCACACACGAAGGGGCTAATCCCTAGTACTCGTCGCGGGGACCAAGTCTCTTCTTGTCAACTAACCCTTTTAGTCAAAAACACTTAGTCAAGGAGGCCACAGTTTATTAGTCTTTGCAACTTGCCCCACGAAAGTCTACGAAATTAAACTAGTTTAAAATTATAGGTTGACTCACAAGGACTAATGAGACCTGTATTGTGCCTCTTTCCTCTTTTTCACGGTTCGTGCGTCAACTCTCGGCGACCAAATAAAAAAATCCTCTAATTAAATACCAAATCGTTTTGTCTCTGAGACAAGGCCCCTCATACGTATTTAAGTACATTGATAGCAGAATGGTTACCTTTCTACGGTCTCGGTCCCCAGTTGCGTTGATTATTGCTCCTTGTAAAAATTGCCAGTCTTTCCATGAAAAATTCGCCCTGGATCGGCCACTGAACTAGAACGTTAAATAACCTAAGAGTGTTTGATAATTAGTGGGAGACAGACTTTTAGCTTGGTAGAAGTATCTGGTACGCTGTCTATATGTAGGATAATATGATAGCTAGGTGTGTTTTCTGATGAGAGAATTCGTCAGTTTCATACGCCAAATTAAAAGTGGCACGCCAATTTTCATCTGTCGCAGAAAATTTGTCAAATGAGAAATTTGCTCGTGTAGATGGATCATCAAAGAAAATTTGTCAAAGATTTGAGGAAAAATTAGTACCCAGATCTTCTTGGAGCTTTCTGTCGGGTATAATCAAGTGCTTTAGCAGTCTTAGGCAATTTCCCTGCTTTTAGAAGAATTTTAACAGCGCGAGCCTCCATTTTTCATGGTCCATGTGAACTCACTATATTCTTTTGTGGAAGGGGGACAGGCGGGCAGGAGCCCTGGAGAAAAGTGTACAGGAGGCTGGTACGGGAGGCGGGAGTAGCCTGAGGGGGCGGGACAGAGGAGAAATGGGGGCAACTGCAACTGCAACGTTGCGCAATGTTTGGCAATCGAAAAAGCGCAAAGAGGCAGAAGCCAACAAACTGTGGCAGTGACAGCCGTGAAATTACAGCCAAATCGGAAAAGGCTTGCAATCTACCCATACTACTTTTCGGTCTTGTCGCGTAAGCATCCCACAAAGTTGTATACTGCTATTTGAATTTTAAAACGTTGTCGGAAAGCCTATGAAAATAAATCACACAGACAAGTGTTTATGGTACTTTCATCCATCCTATGGCTGTGACAACCGTGAAATTACAGCCGAATCACAAAAGATTTACAGTTATCCATACTACCTTTCGGTCTTGTTGCGTAAACCCGACGGTTTAAAAATCGACAACGTTAATAGCTGTTTTTACATGTCAGTTGAGCCTGCGGTCCAACTTCCTTTTGCTTGGGTCAATAACATGCGATACAAGGCAGAATGACCATTAGCCTCGTTTGTATGTCAAACCGCTGACAACTGTAGTAAGAGCTATCGAAATAGCTGTATTAAACTTCACAGCGATGAAACGCAAAAAGCTACGGCACTTGTGGTCTTTCAAAGCCTTGAAGTTTGAATAATTTACGAGCGCGAAGTTTGTATCAAAACGATGTAGAACATGTTCCGGCGAACCGAATTTCACGCCGGCAAAACTGGTGCATGACAGTTACTCCACTTCCAACACATACTTAACGTAAAAAGCTTAAGTTTTCAGAAACGGCGTTAAGGTTTGCGGTTAAAGGGAAACTTTCAACATGCGTGTGTATTTTCCTCTGTAAAATTATGGTAGGACTTGCGTCTTGCGTTTGACCGCTGTGAGGTATTAAACAGGTTGCACGTTCGCTATTGTAGAGAAGTGATGTGAAGAGGCTCGACAAACATTTGAAAATAATATTCAATCCCCAGCTCTTAATAAGCCCTTGAAAGCAATTTGGTTTGAGCAGAAAAAGAAATAGAGAGATTAAAATGCAACTGTTTCAAGTTCTACAAGATGTCCGTGTCTTTTAAGTGTGTGCCGGCGACGATGATTGTACATCGGAGAAGCAAGCGCCTAAGGAGGGAAAGCAGGAAGTTGCACAAAATAAGGGGAAATTTTTATCCATGCCTCATTTGTGCAGTAAAGGCAAGTTAGATGTTTTTCTGTGACTCGATAGCAGTACTTTTAATGCAACATGTAGCTCAAAACGAGGAGAAGAAAAAGATAGTGACTTTAATTTCTCATGTACCTCGGAAAATGCATCGAAAATGCAGGCTTGTTCGTTAAAATGCTCCTAAAAACAGAGAAATTGCCTGAAACGGCTAAATCACTTGGTCAGGCGGATCTGGGAACTAGCTTTCCATTAATCTTTTACAAATTTTCTTCGATGACCCATCTGCATGAGCAAATTTCACTTTTGACAGAAATTCTTTGACAAAAGAAAACTGGACTGCCAATTTTCATTTATCATGTGAAACTTTGACAAATTCTCTCACCTACACGAGCGAATAACATTTGTCACAGAAAATTTGTTCTCGTGCATGAGGCTTTGTACATTATAATATTTTGGCTATATGACATTTTTCCGCCAAAAACCGTCATAAGCCAACACTTAGCAACGACAACGGAGCTCTTGCTAACATTGACTCCCCTTAAAAAAAGCGTGAGCCTCAATTAAGTAGGGCACTTGTATTGATATGATGCTCCAGTTTTTAGCCACTATGTTGACGGCTGCCTCGCGTTTGTAAAGACAGGGGCACATATCTTTTAAAACGGAAACGAACTACATATGCACGTGAATTCGCGAAGTCGAGTTCATTCATTCGGGCCCCAAGTCCATCTTGTGTATAATTTCTGATGAGCTTGTTGGAGAAATTTGTATCACGGCTTCTCAAATTCATTAATTATTCATGTGCTGATGACCCAATCAGCTTGCATCAATTGGGTCAGGTGCATGAATTTTGATACCCAATGAACATACCGATCAAGACACATTCGATTAGTTCAAAAACTGATCAAGACACTGATCAAGAAACTTGAATTTTAAACAGTATATTTGCCGCTTCAATCATTACTTACAACAACAATACGGCAAGATATTATTCTTCCTTAGACACCGTTACATTAATTGTACAGTTTTTAAATTTACCTCCACGAATTTTGACAACCAATAGTTCAGCGACAGAGCGTCCATTCCGGCAATACCTGCGCTCAGAGCGGTAACCTTGTGTAAATCGTAGTCCTTGAAGAGACCACCACAATCTAATACCGGAACTTTAACCTCTCTTAACCTCTGCCATTCGGCAAAAATGCTCACAGCCCACTTGT
>Ga0126336_10000480_pt1 | contig 16377 bp, 7 predicted proteins | sample SidCmetagenome_FD_92530 | JGI IMG/M metagenome (GOLD analysis project Ga0126336, IMG submission 92530) | Coral microbial communities from El Islote,Puerto Morelos, Mexico - Siderastrea C C metagenome | ecosystem: Host-associated > Invertebrates > Cnidaria > Coral | place: El Islote,Puerto... | reverse complement strand
TCTTCAACCCAACGCCCTCGTACCTCTCTCCTCCGCAGAGGCTCCTTTTAGTTAACACCAATGAAAGAAAAAAGAGGGAAGCGGGAGTTCTCCGCGCGCTTTAATTTTCCACCCTCCCAGCTTACGCGCGTTTCTACCCAGCGCGACTTGCGGAGGAGAGAGCCCCCGAAATATCCTTGACTACTCACAGGCTAGAAAAAAAACACGAGGCGATGGAGAGACCGATCTTTGATCTACCAACCCTCCGTGTCGTGAACAAGCTAACTAGTACATCACACCGCCATACACAATACATCAAGGGAGAGACCACAGTCTCTCTCTATGAATCCTATGCCAAACAAGATTGTGTGGTTGAACTCTGAAACGGAGCATTAGTGTATAGATAAAAGCGCATGGGGACAGAGTCGAAGGGAGAGCAACAGTTTTGGCATCCGTTGATTCCAAACATAATAGGAGTGTGGCAGGTTTTTGGGTTAAAGTTTACGCTTTGTTGCCTATGGATACTGCAACTTGAGATTAGAACCGAGGCTCCCATATATTCATTACATCAGTGTAATAACAGTAACAGAATTGCGCACGGTAGACCAGAAACATGAAGATCATTAGGTACCCAGAGCTTACGACATGTTTGGTCAGCGGTTCACGAGACGACATTGAAACTGCAGAGCTCTGGGGATGAGAATGCAAGTGTAACCCGTGGGCAGGCCTGGCAAGCCCACGAAGTCCCGAATCGACGAACATGGATTGTCCTTTTACTGTGGTCCCGCCTTGGCTCCCGTCTTCAAGGACGGAAAGGCGATTCGGGGAAGTGGGTATCAGATTTGGGCTTTTCCATTCTCTCTTTGCCGGGTAACTTCATAGGGTCCTGCCATGCTCAGAACTGATTGCTCCAAGTCGCTCCCCTTTTTCTTGGGATCAAAAGAGATGTGATATGATTGCAAAACACGTGCTGTACCTGTGTATGTGTAGCGCTTGATGCGAAAGGGATGTTCGGATGACCGATAAACATTGTGATTGTGCCTGCTCACGATGGGATGCAAATGATTACAAAACGAGTGATGTGTGTGTCACCTGCAGAAAGTCAATTCTGGGTGACGTTTTTTTCTCCTTTCGCAGAACCAGCTATCATTTTGATTCACAAGTGAAACGAGCAACTCAGTGGAGCACGGTTTAGAATTCTTCTACATGTTTGCGTTGCGTCACCGCTCGTTTATTGCGTAAAGCTAACGAAACACGTGAGAACCTTGAAGCGCTTTCACTGGTTCCACGGGTAGTGCTGGTTCTAATGAAGGGCGGGGTTGGGGAAAAGAATGAGCTGCGCACTCAGAAAAGCAGCCGACCATCAAGGATGGATCTTTTCGTTTGGAGGAACATTTTATTAGTTTTGAACTCATAAGGGTTCGTCGACTTCAGATACTTTTAATCGTCATTTTACGTTATTTTGTGGACACGACGCTGAGGAAAGCTCGATTGTGTCACCATAAAAATGCGGGTTTACCCTGCGAGCAGAGTCTCCAGTTTCGCCCGGGAGACTCTGCTCGCAGTGTATCGCGGGTTCTGATTGGCTGAAAGTTATTTCTATGTTTCACTGAAACGTTTAAAAATGTTCTATGGGTTATCTTCGCAAATCGGTTACGGGCAAATATGACACGAAGAAAAAATCGCAGAGTTGAAGATAGACTTGTTGAAAAGGCCCCAACATTTTGGTTCAAATAATGTTGAAGCGAACGTTGATCTAAAACAAAAGCTCTCCAAACTTCTCAAGAATTTGAAATGAGGTCAATCTGGACGTGACTTTCGGTTAAGCGTGATGACGCATCAGACTGCCATTGTTTACCGTTCTCTTATCGTCACTGAGTGGCGCATGTTTTGATTCATAACACAAGAACAGTTTTCATTGTTTACAAGGCTTACGTCAATTTTCATATGATAACCTACGACCAGACATACTGTTTGAACAACATCTTTTTTATTTATTTATTTATTTATTTATTTATTTATTTATTTATTGTCATTATCGTTATTTTGTACATAAATGTTTGCAATTTCCTTCTTTAGCCAGTGGTGCCGATTAAAGGACTTTTTAACTATTTTAATGAGACTGGAGTTTCAGATTTCAAAATCATGAAGGAACTTTGAGTAAAAAAGCAAAAGTATAATGGTCTCCTTCCTGTTCTATCAGTACACAAAAAGAAAAATCCTGTGCCGTATGGGTATTGTTCATGCACATACAGTATTTACATTTCGTCATGACGTATTCAGTTAAAACCAAGTAGCTGTCACTGTTTGGTAGCAAACACGTACACACGACCCCTCAAGCATGTATTTGCTTTAAAACAGATCGTGGTTAAATAAAGGTTTTACTTACTTACTTACTTACTTACAACATGATGGAATTCTATTCAAAACCAAAATCTGAAAAAGATATTGCAAGTTTATTATTATTTTCTACCGTATTTATAATATTATCTGTGTAAGGAGGATAAAAGTTCGACCTACACCGCTTAAGAGGCACTCCAAAGGTGATTTGACTCTACTGTGTGCAAGCGTGCAGGTCTGCCCAAATCTGTTTGTGTGTGTGTGTGTGTGTGTGTGTGTGTGTGTGTGTGTGTGTGTTTTTGTTTTGTTTTGTTTTGTTTTGTTTTTTTTTGTCTCCTGTATTGCTTTGCATGTACAATAGCACACGGTGGATTTGCATCTTTCCTCATGAGTTTTAACGTGACCAACCGTGACTTTTTTAATGCATTGACTTCCGACGTCACGCGCAGATAACATCAAAAATGCATGGAATTTTATTGTGTGTTTTCACTAAAAGCCAGTTTATTTTCCTTCTCCTGCTTCTTAACCTGCAGTTCAAGTTTAAAGGAACACAAAAGCTAATACTGGAGTCTCAGTTTTCAGAAATTATTCCTGTTTTATTTTCAAGCAGTTTGAAACGTTACAAATAAACTTAATTGAAAAGCACTTTCTTTTTATGTAATTTGTTATGGCGTGCTTATTAATTTATAATCGAAACAGTACGGGGTAGTTATGCGCCTAGTTATGCTTGGCATTAGGATTTTATGACGTCACTTACGCTGATAAAATCAAAATGCGTAGAATTTTTATTGAGACAGAGCGATACGTTTTAGCAAAGCTAAACCCGCTTCCTTCTGCAATTTCCTGATAATCAGCTTTGTAAATGTTAACGTTTGTAATAAATATTTTTTTCTAAAAGGTCATTCAGATGGCATAATCATCACGGAATCGGAGTCGCTGAAATCAAACTTGAAGCATTTATGACATAAAAATTATATGTCGTCACCAGATAAAATAAATAGTCGAGTGATATTCTGTGGTTTAACAAATCGTTTCCTCCTCTTCACTTCCTGATAAAAAGTTAAACAAGGCTAAAAAAAACAGACTCAAGTTTCCTTGTCACGTTTATACGTCGTTGAAACAAAGTTATAAATTTAATAGTTCAACGAACATTTTTCTCATTGATGCAGTGATTGAATATTATAACACGAAATATCCATGATTGTTCCAAAAGGTTATTTAAGTGACACCATCGTTGTGGAATTAATATGACGTCAATAGTTCTGGAAAAGTCACGCTCACATTGTCAATACTCAGTGAGGGCGGGGTTTTTTGTAACTTCTATTCTTGAGAAAAGTATAATAACAGACACCACAAGAATGTACTAATCTGTGGCTCTCATTGTTTCACTTAAATTTCACCAATTACTCAAAAAATCAGAATTGTATTGTGGGACTTATGGTTTATCAAGGAAGGAAAAGATGACAGTGGAAACACCGACACGACTATTGGCCAGAACTGTCGGAAACAGTTGAAGTTCCAATCCGTTAAAGTCGTTATAAAAGAATACAAAGCTGTAAATTGACATGTCTGCAATCGGCAAAATTGACTTTGAAAAAAGTCCCCAAAGCTCCTTTTCTTGCCGGTAAAAAGATAATCCAACCCACCCAGTCAGTAGGTCACGAAGTCTTACAACCTGCGCTGCCTGTGATAGCGTGCGCGAAAAAAGGCGAAAATAAAGAAAACTCCAATGAATAAAGGGTCATCCCTCTATATTGAATAAACAGGCTGTAACTTATGGACATTAATTAACTGCATGACCAACCTTCATTGTGTCATTGACAAACATCGATTTGCATAATCCGAATAATAAGCATTGTTGCAAAAAATAGAAACTTCAAACGGAGTCGTGTGACTTCATAACAGTTTTGATTCTCAACTGCCATCTTTGTTATGTACATCATACATCGGCATCAAATGAGAGGGCGTGTATTTTAAATATCTGCTTTGAGGAAAGTACCGCTCACCTTTTAGTAAACCATTAAAATTAAAATTTCATTAGAGCGATATAGATTTCTACACTTTTGTAACTGTCAACCCTACTGCTGACAGCCCCACCCTCCCCCGCAAGAAATGCTTCGCAGCGAGTGACGAGACATTCTTTTTGTATGATTGACCAATCAAACGCCCGGATTCCTTGATCTGTAATTATGCATTCTTGCAATCGTTGACGGTGGCTGTGGATATACGTCCGGTGATGGAGCAGTTCTAAGTCAAACAGTCTCGCCAAGTGTGTAAATGCGAAATAGTTATTCGAATCGAATCGAATTACTCTTCAAGAGTCGAAGAGTTTCTCTCTGATGGTATAAACTCGTCATAAACTACCGACAAAAATGGATAGCATTCGAACGAAGGAAGAAGAACGCGAGTACTTGCGAAAATTGATTGGCGAGTGGAACGCAAGCCGTTTGGATATATTTGTGATTAGCGAGCCCAATGAAGTATGTTTTGATGCTCACCGGCTGTTAAACACCACAGTTTTATGGATTTTCGCGAAATCTATTAGCTTTCATGAAGATATCATTCTAGTACATATTGTTTGTCTTGACACATTTGTCGTGTTCATTTCACAGAATTTGGAGTACCGCGGAGTGATGAGGTTTTTCTTCCAAGATGCGCATGCAGGAGCGAAGATGGCTACCAAGTGTATCCGTGTTTCTAGCGTGGAAACAGCCGAAGATGTAACGAACACTTTGGTGGAAAAGTTCCGTCCTGACATGAAGATGTTAACGAATCCAAACTACTCACTCTATGAAGTCCACCCGGACGGAGGTAAGCTTGGAAGCCTTTCAAAGATGAAATGAACTCCTTTCCCCTTGATTGCGTTGTTCGAATTGAAATTTCTTGGTGGATTCTCGCTTTGATCGGTTTTTGAATCAAATTATGTGATTGTAATATATTCAGTTTTTGTTTTTAACTTAGATTTTCGATTTTACTTGGATTCGCCTTTGCGACATTAGCTTTTTGTAAACTTACATCGGTGGTTGTAAATTACAACTGCCAATTTGGAAGCCTCACGGAAACGTCTAGCACTAGCAAATCGAAGGAGATTGTGGTATGTTTATTGAAATTATCGGGAATGTATTAAGCGCAGCTTGACTACCGCGAACAATAAATCTATAAAGACGCCCAGTTTTACGAGACGTTTAAATTTGTCAGTAAGGTCTAGAGGAAGGTTAGAGGTGTCTATTTCATTCGCCCGATGTCCGTTGATTTTTATGTTTATGCGTCTTTTGGATGAAAAATTAACCATACTTTTGAGCATACTTTAAAGGACTCCACATTGATACTCTAGGAAGTCTTTCCGTTATTTCGATGGGTTTGACTGTGAATATCTTCGATCAACTGGAGCGTTGAAATTCTCCACGACTAGAGTATTTATTTCGTGTGTCATATTTCCGTTTAAGAATTTCAGGCATTCTTTGTGACGATGATCGGGTTCGAAGTTTCCCAAGCTATTCCAGCTGTAATTAAAACAATTTGCTGCAGCTACTGCAGGTCGCAATGTTTTTGTATGTTGCTGGTTAGAACAAAAAGTTAAGTTTGCTTGTAATTCCTTTCTCCAACGTGATATATACAAGCTATATTCGTCACAACTGTTACGTTACAAATATCAGTAATATTGACACCACGCAAAACAGAAATAGTAACAATAAATATTCAAAACCACATTTCATGTTCTTTAGCTCATTGTGTTAAGAGACATGTCAAGGATCAGGGTTTTTTTCGAAACAAGGAATTAGGCAATTGTTCAGTTGACTGAATATGTGTTACTGACCTGGCAGAAATATGTACCAGTCAGTAACTTATGTAGTATAGCAAGTGCTAATATACTCACTCGTGATACTCATGTACATGAATGTGGCAGACAATGTGTCTGGTGGTCAAAAACACACTTCACCGAACTTTCTTTTTGGATTATTAATCCAGTATATAGTATCAGATCGGAACTGTCGCTTAAGGTTGTTTTGGTGTTTAACCTTGTCAGTACCAAACTTGAAATTAAATTAAGGGCTTAGGTCACAATCTAATGAAAGGCACTCTTGCCAATATTCTTAATTTTAAGTTCCTGACAGGGTAAAGGATTTAACCAAAATAATAATTCAAGGATGAAACAAACAAAAAGGATTTTTTGCTTTGTATAGCCTGTTTGAATGCAGATTGATAAAAACATTTCATTCCCATATGCATTGGGACTCGCAAGACCATCAGTAAGGAAGTCTCCATTCTTTTCACCTTCCTTTTTTCTTTAATCCTATCATTCAAACTTGTTCATCTGTACTGTAAATTTGTAATATTTCTTATGTGTTTCTTATGTTTTTCTATTGATTTTTAACCACCTTTTGTTACATTTTGAGAGGGCTCTTGACTTAATTACCTTGTTTCAATCTGGCAAAGTATCAGAAAATATGATAAACAAGCAAAGAATTACTCTTGTTAACTGCTAAGGTTTCAATTTTATCTGCAGATTCTAGAAAACTTGCATTAGATGACCGGCCTTTAGTTGTGCAACTCTCGTGGCAGAAGGATGATAGAGAGGGACGATTTTTGTTGAAGAGTGATTCAGAAGCACTGGTCACTACAAATGTTTTTAAAAATGATGAAAATGACCCTGGCCAAAGCTTCAAAAGAAAGTTGTCAAAAAGGGAGAAGAAAGAACTCAAAAAGAAAAGGGAGGAAGAGGCTAAGAAAGCTAAAATACTTGGTCCCTCATCTCCAACAAAAACTAGCGATGACTCTGCACTTGCGCAAACGGTCTATAATGAACTTCCTGAAACCAGCTTCACACGGAGCATTTCTAACCCAGAAATTGTTATGAAAATGCGTCGCCAGCGAAAGCTTGAGCGCAAACTTCAAGAATTCCAGAATAGCGAAGGGGGAGCAGACAGTGGAGGCACATTGAAAATCTTTGCTGAAACATTAAAGCCTGAGATTCCATACAAGACTCTCCTTGTTTCAATGCGTGATCCCACAACTCATATTGTCAAAGAGGCATTGGAGAAATACCAGATGGAGAAAGAAAATCCTGATGATTACTGTCTTGTAATGGTAAATATACCACCTGGAGGTGCTAATGGAGCTAGTACACTAGGAAAAGAAAGAGTGGTTCATGACGAGGATAATCCACTAGCTATTGCGGCCACATGGCCTAAAAACCAAGGGCATGTTGTTTTCCACTTGCGTCGCAGGTCAAACTTGCCGCAATACAGAAAACAAAAGAGAAGATCAAAATCACCGTCAAGGGTTCCCTTGGATAATACTCCAGACAAAAAGATAGGAGAAAGACTTGCAACTTCATACCCTGAGCATCTGCTTCCGTATTTGAGGGAGGTGTCATCTGATGGTCGTGAATTAGATTATAAGTCAGATGTATTCAGGTTACCTATGGAAGTAACTGAGGTTGGAAGTGACAAAGGTATGTCATCTGGAGGCAGCTATCTGGAAATTTTTGCAGCTCAGGGAGTCCTTCCTCGTCATTGTGTGATAACCAACATGGATGGGATTGTCTCAGTTACACCATCTACCGGGGATGCAGAAGTATATGTAGATGGCAGGAGAATATATGAGTCAACTAAGCTTAATCACGGAAGCATGGTAAAGTTTGGCAGACTTCATACTTTCAGGTTTGGTGACCCAGCCTTTGAAGAGATTTCCAAACCGCTCAGATCCCCAGGTCCTGATGGTGGCAGTATTAGCAGTGGGCACAGTGATACTGATTTACAGAAGAGGAGAGATTACAGGTAATACATGAAGTACTGACAAGCTCTCTCTGCCCCTCTAGTGAAATTTCAGCTAGCTAAGGAAACTGTCAGGCAGCCATCTTTGAGCTGGATCCCTGACTAAGGTTTCTTGAGCCCAGTTATATGATTCAAATAGAAATATGTTCTCAATTACATTATCACACTGATATAACGAGTTACTAACTTGTGTTGGAAATGAAAAAAACAAAAAAGAACAAAAAAAAAGCATCGTGGGGTCACCAAGTTTGTTTCACAATTGTGAGGATGCTGTGATTGTGATAAATCTGTTCCGGTTACTTTATGTGGCTTCCACACCAAGTTGAAGTAATTATTGGAGTTGAGTGACAGCTCAGAGAAGCAACATACTTTGTTTGATTTAACTTTGATACCTTCCAGGCCTGCACCAGGAGGACTGAACAGAGATTATGAACAGAACAGAATGGAAATGACAAACAATCAGGAATCAGGCATGTTTGAGACAACATTTGGTGTTGATGGGGAAATTGAGACGTACACAAATGAGAAACCGGTTAGTATGTACAGAAGTTCTTTCTGATAGCTAGCATGTAGTCTTGCCTGTGCACGTCCTTATTGCATATGTATATGCTGTCTAATACAAAATGTAACTGGAGAATACACTATAGTTGCAGCTAGTGTAAAGTTCTGATTTAAATAAATGACCGTAAGAAAGTAATAATCGCCAGAAAGGGCATCAAGAAACAGGGTTCAAAATAAAATCAGAGCTTTTAGCCTGAAATTGATGGCTTTTTTTTCTCAAGGCTGATTTTTAGCCGGCTGTCAAGATGAATGGATAAGCAGCATATGAAGAAAGACCATTTTCAACACTTTTTTATCTCACATTGCGTGACACGATGAACTACATTGGAATAAAATGTTTCCAGTATTAACGAGTTCCTTTACAAGAGTCCCAGGTGTTTGTACTGTTTTTAATTGTAGAGTGAGTAATATCTTGTAAAGGTTCACAATTTCTTCGAACGTCTGCTGCAAAAACACACTGCCCGAGATGCACTGTGTGCAAAAGATAATCTGATAGCATCATAGTTTTTTTTCAAAAACTTAGATCATAGAACTTCAATGCCTTCTCCGGAGCAAAAATGCTTTTCAGTTGAATGAAAAAATCAAATCCAGTTTGTTTGTCAAATTGGATCAGTCCTTTGCGAAAAAAAACAACAAATGCCACCACAGTGAAACACTTGATATTTACTTCAGTCTCCAGCAAATAAAACTATTGGACGAGAAGGCGAAAGCCCCCAATAAAGTGACAATGTGCTAAGAGGAGCAGGATCAAACACAGTGGTAACAAAGAAAATTGTGATTGAAAATTTGCTCAGTTTCTAAAAGAGAACTGAATTGCTGTGGCACTGCAATCCCATGCCTGGCCCATTTCCTCAATTAGGTTGAGTCACTGAACACGTACAATGTATGATGTCACGTTGGAAAAGATAGTGCCAGCAAATAGAGATAGTTGCTAGAACGAAGAGGTGATTTACGAGAATCGAGACAGTGATTGATAATGTTTTACAATTTAGAAAGCTTTCAAAACGTCATCCAATTCGCTTTAGGTATTTGTGTAAGTGTAACTGTACTTGTTCCAGGGCATCTCATCTCAGGGCATCTCATTTTTTTCTATTTCTATGGTGAAAAATCACCAGCAAGTGTGGTCAAGGTGCCGGCTGTCACTGGCAGCTGGCTGCTATTTTGAACCCTGAGAAATCCATGAGTTGAGACCGAGTTCAAGTTGGCTTTGAGTTAGGTACCAGAATGATGGTTGGCATTGACCCTAATCATTTGAAATTATACTCCACTCTAAACACTTATCAACTGAGTGCATATAATTATCAGTGTTTTTTTTTTAACTTACACCCCAACTCAAGTGAACTCATATTTGAACTTGTGTATTCCCTGGTTTCCATGGAAAGAAATGATGCCCACAAGTAACAGATACAATTTGAATTATTTGCTTATAAATGTAGAAAGAAATTAATTATCCCCTAAAATTTGTGTAGTTCAAAGCAAGGACACTAGAGGTAACAATACTTAAGTCAAGGCTTGTATTAAAACTAAATGTTATGTTTTTTTTTTCAGCTTGTTACTGTAAAAATAGTTACAGCAGTAAAAAGCCAGAAGTTGAGTTTTTCTTACACATCTGCTCAATTTGAGTTTGTCTTTTTATAGCCTTATGAGCGCCCAGATCAGCCCCCTCAGATAATTCACACACCACCCGACTCTCCAACTGATGATGGTATGGGCGACAAGCTGCCAGCAAGATTGGAGTTCCGAGAATCAGGAGAAGATGCTTTTTTTGCTGCAGTCATCAGCGAGGTTAATGGTGACAGAGTTCACTTTAAACTGGCTCCTACTTACACACTTTACATGTGCTGCCGCTACCGCACATCGCCTGCTTATCGGGAAGAGCTTACAAGACATCAGCGAAGTGAACGATTAAGCCTCACTGTACAGAAAGTAGCCAACATGGTGCGCTCTACAGTTGAGGTAATTAAATTATGCTGTATTAAATTATTATTAGATTATTATTTACAGTGACTATTATTGGTATGTTAAATCTACAATGTTTTTCTGAATTGGTGGCTTCTTGACAAATATATTATTTTTCTGAGAGCTATGTTTGGCACCCATGAGTAACCTTCGTAGGATGGGGAGTTAGGGGCCTCTATTTATGCTTTTTTCAATCATGAAATGTTGCGCATCAATTAAGTAGACTTGTGCAATCTCACACATGCATGGCAAACCAAAAATTGTTCAAGATTATGTGAGTTTGAGTTAACCAATACAAATAAACACCAAGGAAACAATTTCAGTTTGAGACAGCAAGAGATTTGAGATAGCTGGGGTTTGAGATGAATTGCTTCTTGCTACATATGATACAAACTTTTTGTACTGTGATATGATTGATAATTTGTTTCCCTAACAGCAACCTATTCTCTCTTATTTCCTTTACTTTCCACCTTAGGAGAACAGTCAGCTTCCAGGGAGCCTGGCATTTTGGATGGCAAACTCATCAGAACTTCTACACTTCCTGAAGCAAGATGTTGATATATCACCATATCTGAAAGACAACAGTCAGTTACTGGCACAGTCAGTGCAGATGGCCTTCAGACACCTTGTACAGTGCGTGGAACAAGAGCTGCGGACATTGATGTCAGCTTTTCTGGACATCACTGAGGATGCTGATATGGAAGACAGTGATGGAGAGTCTATGATGGATCCTGACGCTCCTGATAATCTCATGACAGGGGAGCGGAGTTTCCGATATGGACCATCTGGAAGGCCTATTGGTGGAGATAGCTGGCTTGGTAAGTTGTGGTGTCACTTTGCTTTGTGGAAGAAACTTGAGTCACTCTCATAGTGTTCACCTTGGTCAATCCGGTAAATGACGTCTAATGCATGCACAATCAGACCTGCTCTTACTGTCCATCTTAGAAATCTGTCTCCCTCAAGGGAAATTGTTGTTTAAGGTAACACCACCTTAAAAGAGAGATGGCTAAAACACTAGTCTACAGGTATCTAGTGATCAGTGGGTCAAACAAGGTGCCAGGCTTTTAGCCAGGAATTGAAAGTTGGCCGTCCAAGGATCATGTTTCTTGTAAATTATTTGAAAGATTAAGTGGATTTTATTCAAATTTTTCCAAAAAGTGGGCATCCATAGGACGCCTGGACGCCCTTCTGGCTGAAACCTTGCAAGGCGCCCATTAGAGGACACAGAGTGTGCATTTAGCCACAGGGATGCCCCTTTTGTAAAAAAAAAGTGTAATGTTTATAATCTACCTTAAAGTCTTGTACGTAGGTTGAATTAATTTTATCATTATAATTAATTTCTTCTGTGAATTGTATCTTATGTTTAATTTTTTAGGTGGTCGAAGACGTCATGGCAAGCCCACTGTATCAGACATCTTGTTTACCTTGTCCTCAGCCATGTCATTATTACGTCGTTGCAGAGTCAATGCTGCTATAACCATCCAAGTGTTCTCACAGTTATTCCACTACATTAACATGTGGATATTCAACAAACTGGTTCTTCAGCCTCAACTCGGTCTCTGTACCAGGGACTGGGGACATAGACTGAGGAGAAGACTGGGACGGGTGGAGACCTGGGCCCAGAAACAAGGTCTTGAACTGGCAGCTGACTGCCACTTGTGCCGCGTAGTACAGGTGAGTGGGTGAATTCACAGTCCAGCATCTCCACTAGCCTGATAACACAATCTACATTTGTAGGCCAGTCTAGTGTGATGTGTCATATTTATAGACTGCAGCCTAATTCTAACCTGGGGACTAGGGTGGGTCAATCTAAACCTAGTAGTTATACACAGAGTATGTTCCATATTTATTTATTGAATATTTCCGTACAATGTTCTAAATGGAAGTGGGCTGCAAATTGCCAAAGTAACTGAAAATGCGACCCTACAGTACATCACTAAAAGTTCAAGACATTTATTTTCCCATGAATCCTTTGGAGAAAAGTCATGACACTTGTCAGGGTTAGGATTAGAATTAGTCGTCCAAACCAGACAACCCATTTTAAAAATCATTCATTATTGATTCTGTTATAACATATTTTCTTACTTCTCATGTTAGGCGGCTCATTTGCTCCAGTCACCCAAGAATTCTCGCAATGATATAAACTCCTTATCATCAGCTTGTTTTAAACTCAACTCAGTGCAGCTTCGTGTTCTACTGGAAAACTACCGTCCTGCACCTGATGAACTGGACATCCCTAGGTTTGTATATAATTTGTGCACACATAAGACGTTTTAAGCAGGTACTTCGCTTACTTACGAAGTGTTCGTTGCATTAAAGGCACCTTCGGTTTAGCTCGAGTCTTGTTTTTGTTGTTGTTGTTGTCTTTCTGTTGTTGTTGTTTTTTCTTTCATCGTTTGGCCTTTAAGTAACTGTACAGTCTTCTATCATTCAAAGTACTGCACTGGATCACCTCTCAAGTTCATCATACATGTACATGTGTGTCTTTCCAGGGATTTGATTGACAGTGTTGTGGCTGTTGCTGAAAACACAGCCGATGAGCTCCTCCGTAACCAGGGCCAGGAGGTGACACTGGAAGAAGACCCTCAGCTGCAACTCCCGTTCCTGCTCCCTGAGGATAGGTACTCTTGTGAAGTGATCCGTGGAGTCCCCCCTGGACTGAAGGAGTTTCTGAACCCTCTTGCTGGCATTGGTAAGCGATAAACCCCTTCCTTTTTTTTTTGTAATAGTGAGACTTTATTTCAGGCATTGCAAAGTACAAATAAACAAAGATTACGAAGTTACTCACTATAATCCCTTCCCCCTCTCCAAACAAAAAAAACTGGCTAATCATGCAAAAAGAAAAGAACAAGAAAGAAAAAAACTTACAAAAACATGAAAAACTTACAAGGACAACTAAGTAAATACAGGAAAAAAAACAAAAAAGTTACAAGCACAGCAAAAGAAAAATACATGTAGCTATATAACATGAAAAGCACACCATTGTCTCCAGAGGTTTTTACAACTATTATGATAATGTAGTACTCAGAAGTGTGTCTGGGCTGAAGGTTTTGAGCCAAAAAACTGGTGAACACTTTACATAGCGATACAGCAGTGGGAGGCTCTGGGTTGTTTTGCCTGTTAAATATGTGGCAAAAGTAATTCCCATTTTTTTGATGTAGCTTTATTTCCTTTTTCTATTTCATGGATATTTTTCAGAAGTCGTAAAAAACTAGAAAAATTTGGATAGCATTCCTTTTGTTTACAGGTCCAAATTTGATACTTAGCAACTAAAAAAGCAAATTTATTGGAAGTCTTAATTTTGACGTATCCGGTCTCATACCCAGCGCAGTATCTGCTCGTAACAACATGTTCTTAGTTAAAACCTGGCAAGTTTGGAGCCATAAAACAAGATTATTCCAAAGCAACTGGGTACTTTCGCAGTTCCAAAATAGATAAAAGAGAGTTTCAGTTTCCCTTTTACAGAGAGTACATTTTTTGTTGTCACTAATAAACACAACATGCTACTGGCTGCATGATTAACTTGACCCAATAATTAACTTTCTGAAGTGCAGCAGCAGAGCCGTTCTAAATTTGCGCAACAAGTAACTTCCACTTGGATTGGCCTACTTGGTCGTCTGACTCTTAACTAAACAGACTGCTTCTATTTCAGGCCTTTGTCGACTGACTATACAGCCATCTTCCTCAGGGTTGTGGACAGTTTATCATTTGAAATACAGAGACACAGGTAATAATGTGTTCACTCTGAAAATGTCTTACAAAACACACTCAATTAAAATGTTATTTTAACTAACGTGATTTTTCTTTTTTAGCAGGTGGTGATATGGCCCCAAAGGGATCTCAGGTAAGTAACTGCAATTATGGAGACTAAAATAAGCAGTTGGGATTTGATACACAGTAGAACCTCCATAATTCATACCCAACCTTCTCACTGACTTGAACCAAAGGTTTCCTTGTATCATGGTAATGTGTGTCCTGATAACCTTGTAACCTAAAATAGTGAAACAGTTTTGTGATTCGAGTGACTGGGATTGAACTGTTCAATAAAATTTTTATGGACACCCCAGTTACTTTCTCCTTTAAACTGAATGCCATCTTATATTCTTTCCCAGACTCCTGAAATCGTGGACATCTCTTTCAACAAAGGACAAAGAGGCATGGGCCTTAGCATTGTGGCTGCAAAGGTTAGTTTGAATTATTTTTTTACAAAGAAGATAAATAAAAATTTGAGTGTGCATTATGCACAAAAGTACTAGAAAAGTCCCCCCATCGCTTTTTGAAATAAATCGATGCTTGCTTTTGTTGTTGGTTTTTTTGAGCTGTGTGCGGCTCGCATGAGAAGAAACAAGCAAACAAACGTGCTTTAATAAAATTATGCAAATGTATTCAGCCAATCAAATACCAAACCCATTTTGCGATTTTTCCTTAGCTTAATTATTCAATTTTTCTCACTTGGCACTAATTGCTTTGAGGTCTGATTGGCTGATTGAGTTTGTTGTAAGGGGCCAGTTGTGAAAGGATTCAGTGAGAAGCGTTCAACACGCATGGCAATCTTTCTAAATGTGTTGTGCACCAATTATTGCTTACAGACTCTAATTTTGAGGAATATGAATGGTATTTGTAAACTTGTTTCTTGTTTTCTGTGCAGGGAGCCGGACAAGATAAGCTTGGAATTTACATCAAACAGGTTGTGAAAGATGGACCGGCAGCAAGGGTCAGTATTATTTCGAGTTCACTTGACTTCTAAATCAGATATTAACAAACTGAAGTGCTATCTGTAACAAGATAAAATCTGATCACTTCACAGTTACTTTGCTTTCGTTGTACAGGATGGGCGTTTACAAGCAGGAGATCAACTCTTGGCTGTGAACGGTGAAAGCCTGGTGGGCGTGCCACAGGAACGGTAAGTGCCAATGGGTTTTTCAGTGTTCCAGGCATGGATTATCTGGTGCATTTGTGTTGATGGTTTTTGCTATGATACAAGCGGTCTTGAGAATTACTTTCACGCTGCAATTATTTTTTTTAATTACTTTATTCAACAAACACGTTACATTACAGTTGATAACAGAAATTAAGGGAGGAATGTCAAATTACGTTGCTATTATGAAGAAATTATTTTTTCAGTATTTTTTATCAATATCGAATTATTTAATTATACAATTATACAACTTACATTGCGAAAATTATCCTTTTTGGTTATGTTTTTATCATAACCTTATTTCACTACAAAGGTAACTGCACAAATGGTGAAAACAATAGTAACTGATCACCAACGACAAATTGCTTAGGAATTTTTCATAACTTCTCCCACACGCATGTGTTTTGTAGGGCCGCGGAGCTGATGGTAAAATCAGGATCCAATGTTACCCTGCGGATTGCCAAACAAGGTGCCATATATCACGGTCTCGCTACTCTGCTTAGTCAGCCATCACCTATGATCTCAAGAGGTAACTCCTCCAGTCTAAAACTTCATTCAAATGGAAATTGTTGGGGTACTGCTTATTGTGCTGTTCAAGGTGGTTCTAAACTGTGACCATCCAGATCAAAGCTACTGAGCAGTACTTTCCTGTGGTACTAGTAGTAAGGGGGGCTAGTTTGGGTGGTAATCCTGGCTTCTGATTGGTCGAGAGCGATCACGTGACCAGAGGATGACGTCATAGCATTTCCGGTGTGGGAAACCGCTGACCAGTGGGCAAAAGGGGATCGTGGGCTCATACAACCGGAAGTCACGTGATTTGAGAGGGGAAACCGCTGACCAGTG
>Ga0126336_10000479_pt1 | contig 16384 bp, 8 predicted proteins | sample SidCmetagenome_FD_92530 | JGI IMG/M metagenome (GOLD analysis project Ga0126336, IMG submission 92530) | Coral microbial communities from El Islote,Puerto Morelos, Mexico - Siderastrea C C metagenome | ecosystem: Host-associated > Invertebrates > Cnidaria > Coral | place: El Islote,Puerto... | reverse complement strand
CTGAGCCCCCACGTTGTCACTGGACATGTTAGCGGCACCATCGTACCCCTGACCCCTCACGTTCTCTATTTCCAGACCAAGACCTTGCAAAGTAGACACTATCGTTTCCGCTACTCGCCGGTTATTCGTGGCAGATGAATAAAGGCAACAAACTCCTCCCTGACATCGTTGTTCTTGTCGACGAAGCGTGCACACAACGCTAGTTGCTCTTTGTTGTGACTTGTTACCTCGTCTGCCATTATACTTTAGAGCTTGCCAGCCTTGATTTCCTCTAGCAGATTCTTTAATATGATGTCCTGTCCAATAATTTCAATGATCTCGTTCTGGATTAAAGGCGACGTGTAAGTAATGTTTCTGCTGGAGAGTTGGATATTGTCCAAGTGTTGTTTTAAAATGTCATCGTGGTTAGCTATCATCTGCAGAGCCGCTAAGAAATTGCCTGTATTTCCACGACTCTCACCGTTCAAAACTTCTTTATCTCCTCGCAGGGCAATGCACTGTCGACCACAGAAAAGGATGGCTTCTGAAACACATTTAACGATGTGCCTATTTCTGATAATATTCTTTCTCTTCTCGTCATCTAATCAGTTGTTCACGTTTTGCTCTGGATTTTCAACCGAATTAAGGAAGGATTCGGTGGCGATCATTGCGTTGTGATGATACTTCATTTGCTCATGTCTTTTTGCCTTTTCTTGAAGCTTATGCCAGTTTATGAAAGGCCTGCTAACAAAAGCGCCCCTCTCTTTCCCACAATGCATAGGTATCATCAAAGCACAGTGTTTACAGAATATTCCATCTGCTGAAGGGCTGTAGACCATTCACAGCTACTCACTGAGGTATCGTGACTGAAACCCTCTTTGGCACTGACGAAGAAATCGCGTTGGAAACTTGTAGTTAATCGGTGGACAAAATGACTTTTAATCAAGTAATACTTCTTACCAACTGGTAGCTTATTTGCGGAAGAACCAAATTCCTCAGAGGTCGTCGAAATCTTCCCGATGTCATTTCTTGTTGCATCACTGGTTCTAAGTGGTGCCACGTTAGATTGCCATCACTGTTCTCAGGTAATGGAGCTTGCTCAGTCTCTACAATTTTATTAACAATACGCAATTGTTACGAAAGTACACATGGGCTTCTCATAGAATATTAACATGACATCAGAAAATGACGATAAGAGACCAAGAGAAACATAAAACGTATTTTACCTCTTTGTGACTCGAAAACTTCTATTTTGATGGTTTGGGATGCCTATGGAGTTCCAGAAGGTGCTGCTTTAGATTACCCCTCCCCCAGTCCCTCTCCGAATTGTTACTCTGTGCTCCCTCACTGGCTCTTTATTAAGCGATGTAATTTTGTTTCATATTGAGGAATATTGAGTAAATATCAGAGCATAATACTGGGATCAAGACTGGTGGACATTGCGTAAATAAGCGTGATTTATCTTCTACATCTCGCTGTAAAACTGTAGTTAACTGAGATAGATCTGAAGTCGTGGTTTCAGCTGGGCTATCGTCGCAGACTGCACTGTCATTGTCAGTGTCTGATGGCTCTTGACGGGGCACTTTACTCACCCATGTATCGAGAGACTGGCAAGATTTAGCTGCAGCCTTCCTCTTTCTATTTCCCTGTTCTCTCCTACCCAAAACGTATTACACAAAGAACTGATTTTGCATCTTGGAGCATTCGTGCGCTCGTACAAATAGAGAATACTACCCGACGCGTTAGCAGACGTGCCTGACAAAAATCGTGAGATCGCTCCCTTGCCATTGGCTCGTTCGTCTCAACTCCCGTGCAAGGCGTGCAGCACGTTAATTTCATTATCCATTTAGATAAGCTCGCACATCGTTTTTCGCTCATTGAAATGTTCTGAGTGGCTGGGGCTACTAGAGTGCAGCTGGTTTTAGTTTGCCAGTGAATACATTACTGCTATTTCCATTGTTTGGTTTTGTTTAACTATCGCTGTTATGTTTTAAAGATTTGCTAGTATCCTTCAGTTTAACCGACTGTATTCCTTAGCTTGGACGTTGAGTATCAAAATGCGGACCTCTGGGGCCTGTGGGGGGGGGGTACGAACGCACCCCGTGCACCCCCCTGGTTACGGGCCTGGTGCTATTTCACTTGTGAACAAGAGGCCAGATGTCAGAGTTACAACTTCAGCATTGGTCGAAACATCTGCGAGTTGAACTCCCGAACAAAAGAAGCCAGGCCGGAAGACTTTACGCCAGATCAGCACTGGTTCTACATGAAGCGTGTAACAAAACGAGGTACGACGTAGCTTTCAATGTATATGAAGGAAGACGCTTTGTTGTTGTGATCAGGGCGTCGGTGCTTCGCCCTAAAGGCCCGTGGTTCAAGTCATGGTTAATGCCACCGCCTGGACTCCTTACATAATAAAACTCTGTTGTACACCTTGTCTTACCAATTGTATGTATGAAGTATGTATGAAGCAGTGTGAACCTGTATGTATGAAACAGTAGTCTAGCTTCTGCAAATAACTAACATCCCATCCTTAAGCATCCTTGAGTGCCTGAACTTTGACTGGGTTTCGTGCATAAGTTCATTTTAATTCCGTGAAAAACTAGAGAGTTTAAACACCATGTTTACGGTAGACAGCAAACGTCAACCTGCCGTTTGCCGTCCGCCGTCCGCCGTCCGCCGTCCGCCGTTTTAAAGTGAAACACTTCTTCCTAAGCCAGGCGAAAACTCCCCAAAAATTGCGGTACACAAAAAGCAGTTTTCTAACTGTTAAGTGAAATATTAATTACCGTTTGAGTGTGGTTTCTATGGGATGTTTTCACGTAACGCGCCTTTTTCATAAAAGAGTTGACAGCCTTCGCGAAGGTGACAACCAAACGTCAGCTCGATTTCTATATTTTTTTCCTCCTTTTGTGTAAACACTGACAGTTAACCCGGGCCTAAACAAAGGCTGACAATTGTAGCAGAACGATTAAAATGCAACAAATAAATACTCATGAAGCAGACCTATTCGCGTTGAAAACGGCAAACAGCAAACGTAAAAAAATAGCGGGAAACACAATCACGTGGTATTTCTGTCGTTCGCGTTCACCGTAAACGTGATGCTTAATCTCTCTACGTACTATCAACAATTCTGTTTGCAAGCATCTGATTCATTACTGCTGCTACTTAAATCTGCCGTTTAAGAGGTTTGAAGAGGTTTCATTTTTCATTGTGCAGTACCACTAGGTTCCATCCCAGCACTGCCTGCTTATACCTGCAGCGAAATAAAGGCGAGTGAAGGAAACGGAATGACTAACAGCAAGTATTGGATATACTCAGATGGAAATGCTGGCGAGGCAATCCTGGCTCGATGTGAAGGTATGGTGTTTTCACTGGTCTCCATACTCCGGTAGCTCGGTGGTGGGTTTAAAAAACTGGAACTTTGCGGCTCCACAAGAACAATGGCGTTTTAACCACGACAAAGATAAGAAATTCCAAACTTGTGTTGGCAAATACATCGGTTGATGCTCTCTTTTATAGCAAACACAGTTCCCAACATGACAGCAAATCGTTTTTGAGACTTTCATACATACCAGCCTCTTTTAAGAACAGAACTTTGCCAATTTTGGTAAGTTAGTGAAGGGACCGTTGGGCATTGTCGAATACGTCAATTTTCTTTTTCTTTTACCCACGTCTATGAGCTGCGAAAGGTTCTGTAGAAAACTCGAAACTTGGACTGTACTCAATAATTTAATAGAATCTTTCAAGAACTCACAAAATGTCACAGAATCTACTCGAATCAAGACTTATCTTCTCGATTTTCGCACGTGCTCACACACCAACTCACAGCGCATGCGCGCAGAAAAACTAACTTCATGTAATGTCAACGAAAAGTACATCTAACGATTTCCTACAGGTTCGTTCAAAATGCGTACGTGCATCTAAAAAGTATGAAAATTAAAAACTATAAAAACCTAGTTACAAAAGGTCCTAAATTATATACTATAAACTTTGAAAAAAGGAGAAAAGAAAAAATCGATAACTTAAAGTATATTTACATCTCAAAATTCAACATTTCTAATTTTCCTTATAAATTTAGAGATTTTCCTGTCTTTGAAGGCAGAATATCTGGAATATAAGAGAGCGAGTTCCAGATATTCGCAACTTTGTAAGTGTATGAATTCTTCGTCCAGTTAAGACTGAACTTAGGTAGACTAAAATTAACCCCTCTACCTCTTAAGTTATAACTTGACTCCGAATATACTCACGAATATACTCAGGATCATGGCAGTATAAAGATTTGTAAGATTTGTAATTTGTAAGATTTGTAGATTCTTCTATGCTCCAATGCGTTCATGCCAACAATGTTAAACAACCGTTGATACAATACTGATTTACCATGAACTATGAGAGATCTCAGAATGTTTTTTGTCCTGTTTGTTTTTCATTTTAAATTGTTGACATTTTTTTTATTAATTTCAAATTATACATTTCATTTGAAACTATTTTAGTTCATTGCTGCCATTTCATTTCATTTCGTTGCATATGCCGTTACGTCATGTCGTTTCCTTTCATCTCATGTTGCATCACGTCATCCCTATTCTTTTAGCCCATGGATTAGACTACTGAACCGTCCCTCCTTCCGCTCAGCGAGAAGAACTTGCGAACACGCGAGAAAGTCGCTTTCCGCGTGGAAAAGTGACGCATGTGTGAGGAACTCACCTTTCAACACACACAGTCCCTCCTTTCGCTCAACGAGAAGAACCTCCGAACACGCGCAAAAGTTCCAGCTCACACACGCAAGTAGAGTTACCACGCCGCAGACGACTTTGCGGCGTTCTCGTGTTCTTCTCGCTGGACAATTTCGGAGCAGAAGCAGGGACTGCCTGTCGTCTACAAAGAAAGAAAATCCTTATTATCCTACGGTGTAACCATCTAAAAAAAATAAAATAAAAGTAAAAAGAACAAGAAGAAGAATGCAAGATTATTATGTTATCAAAACCGGAAATCGACTGCTCTCATCCACTATGTTCGCTTCGCAATCAGCACAAGTTTAATAAGGATATGCCCCTGACAGAAACCTGTTCTAATAACACACCGCTGTTCGCTGTGATCTAACGCTATTTCTCTCAAAGTTTACGGCAACATATTGAATATTACTGAACGTGAAATTATTGATCAACGACACAATTTATCACTGTGAACAGCGGGATCCCCAGACGTCCTAGTTATCTGATACAAGTGTCTCCGACATAGCCCGATGATACAGCGAAGTTCCTCTCTTGGGAGTACCGAAGAGATCGCGAATATTAACAAATCTTCACGAGAGCTCACAAAAATATCCACAGGAGAGTGCAACTCCACTACAATATCTCGTTTGCTATCGCAACCAATTAAGTTTGCCAGAAAACAGTTCAAAATCTTGCTTTAAATGATGCATTCAAAAGTTGCAGCATTTACAAAAGTCTTTATGCAAATCTTGCCATACCGCCACACAAACGTCTGCAATTGGTGAGTGTACAGTTACGAAACGGTTCAGTGACTATTATCTTAGCGATAAGTTTGCAAGACTACAGTTAATTCATGCTAATGAAGCGGAAATCAAAGAACGTGGCCGACGTAAACAATCAGATCGCTTCAAAAGACGGAAGCAGCGAGGGCCCGCGAGACGCATTCGCAGGCACCAGTGCTTCACAGAAAATCAACGATTTTAGTCCGTCAATTCATGAGATTTTAATGTCATTTCTATTTCTTAAAGAATAGATGTAATGTAACGTATTTTTTTCTGAATATGATACATTACTGATCTATTTTCAAATTACCTTTATGAATGTTTCTCCATCTGGGCCGTCTCTTGTCAATTTAATACACTGATAGTCCCGCTGGTTTTTTTTACTAAATGTACTTTATTTTGACGGAACCTGTCAATAGGTTAGCGGTAGTTAACTGCAAGTTTGTTAACGACGTTCATGATAGACTGTTTATCATTGACCACATTATTTAATTTCATCGGAAATTTGCACATGTTAATTGACGTCCGTAAAATTAACAATTCAACTCCGGCGTCTGTTCAGCATATCACGCGACTCGTTTGATATTTCTTCCTCGAACTCCAACTCCGAACGATAAGTTCACTTGACATACGGCAGAAAACCGCCTGAAAACCGATATTCATTCTCAAGAATGGGCTTCTAAAAATGTTTCGTAACCTTGAAGACAAAGCACTGAGTAAATTGTATGCAGTTTCCTCAGGCGCTTTCTTGGGCTGTCATGATTTGTTGTATAAATTGTACATGTAAGCAAATAATTTAAGAGATACGTCGAACAAACATCTTAAAACTGACTTGTATATGCTTAAACCCTTTGCAGACTGTAACTGCAAAATGTTTACATTTTGTTCATTGTAAGGTACACTTTCTACCAGAAACATAAAAACATTGCTTAATAATTATGTCCCACGCAACGCGTTGGAACCTGAATAGCTATATTTAGAGAAAACAATGACTTGCTTAGGAGATAGTGAGCTCTTATCTCAACTCAAGTGTGTCGAATGCTAAATGGAACAGAAACGACTCTTCCACTTTTCGAAAACTGAGGTTGTTTTGCATTAAGGTTGGTAGCACTTAACCGGCTTTCTTTGAAGGTGAGATTTTTATAGTGTCCTACGGTCATATCTTATTTGTTGAAGTAGTTGAGAACCGAGAACAAGGTTCTTGGAAGGCTCTCGGTCAAGGAATCGGAGCCATCTATTCAGTTTTCTTCCAAGGTTCGGAACAATATGACTTAGTTGTGCAAGACTATATCATTCAAATTTGATCAAGGCAGCAGAGGGCTACGGGAAACAGTTTGGAAATAACAATAAAATTGCTAATTGATTTACGTTAAGTCACTATGGTGACACCATCATAAGTGAATTGCAGAAACGATATGTTTTATTACAAATATGTTGGTGCATGCATTTGCCGCTATGTCTCAAAATTTCCAAATTATACAGACTATTTTACGGTACTCTTTCCGGCAGTATCAACATTTCTCTCTTTAGCGAAACATTTCAGTTGAACAAGAACTGTTTCAACTTTGCGCCGGTTTGAGTGACTCACATTTTCCAAAAGCGTAAACGCGTATTCACAGGAAGTTTGTGGACGCAGCTCGCACCAAAACGAAAAGTCTGCGTTATGATCACTTGCCAGAAGAAACTGTTGATTCTAACACAAACGGTAATTGATTTGCTTAGAGAGCTCTATAATCTTTGCAGGTGACATTTATGTACCGATCTGAAGTAAGCGGTTTTTGAATAACAAATTAATCACAGGGACTAAAACAGGAAATGAACGTGCTTCTCTTTTTCCTTATTTCGGGCTTATTTATACAAATTGTGTGTCATTTGAGTATGGATTGAATTACGCAATAAATACTCTATGGATTAAATAAATATTTTTAAAATAGAAATATTTGAGGTCAGTATAAATTGTGTTTTGTAAATAAAGGCGCCAAAATGTTGCTGATATCTATAATAATATCTCATAGTAGATGTTGTTTTGCATGGTGTTTCCAGGATCACCCAACGGATCGTTTCTGTGAAATATCTGTTAGGAGAACCTTAATTGTCTCAGAAACCCGAATTTAACTGTGATGAAAAACTAGCTGTCATCTTTGGCGAAATGTCGACTCGTTAAGTTCGTAACATAATAAAGGCAACAGCAGCTCGGAAATCAGGGGGAGTGCGATTCTGTTTCCTTAAATTTTCTACGACTTAAATTTTCACCTATAGACGAATCCAAACAGCTCACGCAAATATCAGCTTAAAGGACCTTGAAACAAACTGAGAAAGGAAAAAAACAACATTCGAAGAATAACGAATTGTGCTTAAATTTTTTCGTTTCGGGGATAGTGTTGACGATAGTCGATCGACGTTTAAGATTTCTTAAAGAAATTTCCAATTCTGTTATAGGAAGAGAGCTAAATGAGCCCTTTCGCTGCACCTTAATCAACATTTCCTGTAGTTTATCAGCATCATCAGTCCCCTAAATGAACAGCTAATGTTAAAAATTAGCAGCCTAAAAGAGGTTAACTTCTTGTGCTTGGGCGGCAGCAGTCGCCTTCGGCAGTGTATGTACAGGAAGACTATAAACGTTGCAGTGATTAATATAGTGACACTGTGAACAATAAACCACAAATCTTAAAGTAGAAGATCTCCCTCTTTCAAGCCAGCCTTTTTTTGGCAGCAGTCGGAATTATTTCTCTTAAATTACTGACAATGTTGGTATCGCATGTGTGAATCTTTCTCTAACTTCCTTATGAGAAAGGCTAGTTTTACTGAAGACACAACGTGCATGGAAACTACCTAAGCCTCAGCCTCAGTCTTTGTTGGCTCTTTCCGCTTCCTCCTAAGCATTAAAAATTATCCAGTCGGATGAAATCCGTTTCCTAAAAAAGTAAAACGAAAAAGATAAAAATTATAAATAGCACATATTATTTGTACTAATTATTATACGAATAATAATAACAATCAAAATGATGGACGTGTTCCTCTTTCAGTATTCTTTGACTCGCCTGTTTTTACCTATCCAATGCTTTGAGTACTGGAAGAAACTCCCAATATTTGATTGTGTGATAAGATCCTTGAAAAACGGTAGAGCAATCCTCTTTTTAAAGTTTCATTATCTATTGAGTACTTGTAAAGAGTCACAGATTTTCCACCCTACTGAACCCCCCTCGATTCTCACCACACTGCCCAGCGCCCACCCGCCACCCCCAGGGAAAATGGTCATTGTTCAACGAGTAAAATCATGTTGAACCTTATGGCCACGTATTACGAATAGGTAGATGAGTAATCTCAGCAAATTTCTTTCCATTTGAAGCAAGATGTCTTCCGATCGACAACTCCTTGTGCCATTGTTCGCCATTTTCTATATTGTAGCGCTGGTTTCCCAAGCTTGCGAAGGTATGGGTGACAAGAACTGTCGTTGCATTGATTTTGTTACAGCTGAGTTTCGGCTAACGTTAATACTAAGCGGAGCGTAAAGCATGTTGTCAAAAAAGAGCCAACGGAATCGTCATATATTGGCAAAAGGGAAGGGATAAACGAAATGTTAAGTCATAAGTCAAAGATGACGTGTCGTTTTGGGTGAAAATGTCGAATAGGTCTAAAAATGAAAAACCTTTGTTCCAAACTTAATTCCTTTTTTTTATTCACAGCGCTCAGTTTGAAAGCGGGAAAAAGAAATGTGACTACCTCCGCCCCGGGACTGTTTGCGTGTGAAAAAGTGTCTTTCAAGGAGCCTTTCAATGGTGGACAACCAATAAAAGTCTTCGCTTCAAAAAGTCATACACTGAAACGTCAAACTCGCGGTAACGGCGCTGCTATCTGGATCGAATCAGCGACTAAAAATGAATTTACAGTTTGCGTTTTGGAGTATGGGGACGGTTCAAACGGCACAGCAGAAGTGAACTGGATTGCCCTGCAATCAGAACCTGTTGGTTCTCAGCTAGGAACCACTTCCTTTAACTCGTGGACTACAGAAACGCAGTGTAAAAGGATTGCTTTTCAAAAGGTTAGGTTTCTTTTCAATATGCATCGTTGCTTTCATTTCTCTTTTCTTGTCCTTCTTTTTCTTAATTTCATTAGCCTTCTCATTATTTTTCCCTTATAAATTCTTTCATCGTAAATTCATTACCTCCATAACATATCCAAAATGTTTATTTCTCCTTTTCGCGATTTCATTATTCTCTCTACTTTTATTTCCATCTGACCTTATTCTTTGTAACATGGTTCCTCATTTCCTTCGTCATCTCCACCAACTTACCTTTTATCGTCTTGTCACTTTTTTATTTGAATTTATTTCTTTCATTGTTCATCCATCCCACCCTTCCGATTATTCCCACTACTCAACATTTCTCTATTTCTCTACAAATTTTCTTATTCATCAATTCTTCTACTTTATTTATTATTCTTTCATTTGCTTCAAGTGTTCCTTTAATTCAATTTTCTCCCTCTTCTGTTTCTATGTGTATTTTTAATTCATTTCTTTATTTTGATTTCCATTTCTCCATTTCCACCATGCATTTCATTTCATTTATTCATTCCCCCCTTACTTTTCCCTTTTCTTAATACCCTCTTTTCATTTTTTCTTTCTTTCTTGCTTTCTTAATTTCCATGGACCATTTTCTTGTTATTTGTACATCACTATTTGTTCATTTACTGTTTCACTTCCTTTAATATTCTCCCTCCCTAATTTCTTGATAATTTCCTTGTATATTTGTTCTTTCTTTACTTTTTAATTACATATTTCCGGATTACTTCCTCACTATATTCTTATATTCAGTCTCTCTAGTTAATTTCTCCCTTTCTGCTATTTATTAATTTCACTCGTTTTGATAACTTTCTTTGGAAATTTCTGTATTAAAACCTCTCTTAACAATTCTTTTTTATGATTACCTTTTTCTTGTCCTTCCCAGTTTCGTCCTTTCTATATCTGTTTACTCAACTCTTTCTTGTTACTTCTTATATTTTTAGTACCTTTTTTGTGCATTTTTCAAATTTCAAAAATTATCTTTTCTTTATTGATTTATTTCTTTTGCTGATTGTTATCAATCTATTTCTCATCTGAGTTTTTCTCCCTATAATTCCAATCTCAGTTCCTTCCTCACTTCGTCTCTATGTTTCCTTTCTTCAAATTTTGTTTACTCCCTCCTTCCTTCCTTTCTTCCTTCCTTCCTTCCTTCCAAGTAAGCTTTTATTTGTTTTTTCATTTGCACTAAATTCGCATTAGAAAAAAATCAGCAAACAACTTTTATAAAGAAAACAATTTTAAACCTTGTTTACTTAAACAGCCTTTAAACGTGTTTTAGCTTTGGTGTGAATGGGACATGAGACAAGTATTCGAAAAGTGCAATAATTGTTAGATTTCTTATATCTAATACCTTTCTAGCGTTTTTCGACTTCTCCAACAATCTTTGTGACTGCTAGTCACCAGTTCCTCAAGAGACCTCAGGACGCTTCAGCCGTGTGGGTGGAGGACTTGCGCGAAGACAGTTTTCAAGCTTGTGTCAAGGAAACCAAGATTTTTGATGGTCTTCATAAAAATATAAAAGTTGTGAGTACATTACAATTTTTGTTATACTTTAGCGCAAAGCATATATTGTTAAAACATTGTCTACCGAACGAGGAACAAAGCAACATCATTTACTTGACTTCTAAATCTTTGCAAGGTGGTTTGAAAGAACGTTATTTTTAAAGAAGCAACCAGGATTTCCCCGAGAACGCTTTGGCACTTCTTACAATTTAGAAAGGTCTTGATTTACGAAATTGTCGTGTCTGCTACTACTATGTGAAAAAATTGAAAAGAAAATACACGCTGTTGATAACTTTTTGCAGGACTGGTTGGCATTCACTAACTTGAGGATTGAGAACTTTACCTTGACTGACAGTCTTGTGTTCACTTACAACAACTCACCATCTCAACAAGATAACAGCGCTCTCTGCCAGGTAATATTTACGTAATTCACAAGAATAATTTAAATTTTAGACATCGTTAAAGCAATTTACCATGCCCAATATCGATTTTAGTGAGTTTATATATACTTCTCTTTGGCCGAGTTCGACGTCCGTACTGTAATTTACGCCCTTCGCGCTTGGGCCATAAATCGAGCGCAATAAACGAGGATCCGTAACTTACGGTACGGACCTAGAATAGGAGGCTAATAAGGTGTTTATTATATCTCTTTGATCAGAGAAAAAAGAAAACATTTCAAGTCAAAAGTTGAACAAGTTAATTTGACTGACGTGTCTCAAAGGAATAAAACGCGCGAATTTCATTGGCTTTTGAAAATAAGTTAATATTTTGAAGAACAACACAACACTTCTTAGTTTCAAAAACATGTTTCGGCATCCCTGATGTTGTTCTTCAAAATATTAACTTGTTTCTTGCTACCAAGACCTTTTGAAAATAGTTGCTCGTCTTCAGCCTGAACTGGGGTCGTTGAATGAAATTTTCACGGCTTATTTCTATTGTTCTGTTTTTTCGCCTAGAACATATCCAAAAAGCAGGATTAAGAAAGTTAAAAAGAGATATTTGTGCCTGAGAGGACAAATAAAAGGAACAAAAGCTCGTCGCGATAAAATTGTAGAGCACTGAAGTCGTGTTTTGTCAACGTGGGAAGACGTGGCAGCATTCAGTGAACAACAAGTCAGAATGAAGAAACATCCAAATGAAAAATAATATAGTGGAAGAATCTTCACAAAACCTACTTCCATTTGCCCATGGCTTTCAATTGTGTTCAGGTCGTTTTATCAGCAAACTATGTGCTGGATGCTAAACATCAAGAAGTTGCGTCGGAAATTATGAGTTTTAGTCGGGTATTACAGAAGCCCACGAAGGCCGACTTTTGAAAAAGTTACTTCCATGGATCTCTGCGATAAAACAAGAATTTTGCTGAGGAATCGATTTTCTATTGGGTTGTTCACTGTGGTACACTAGTTGCTTAAAGTTGAGAGGTATCGTCACTCAAAAACTCGATCGAGCCACCTTAACCTGCTATTTTCCTAGTGTATAAGGCTACCGCCGTAAAGAGATTCAAATTTTGCGGTCCGTACGATGAAATGCAGCCCGGAAAATTGACCAATCGCAGCGCGCGTACTAACTGAGAGTTATAATAATTTTTGCTACATTGGTATCTTGCTTTCGTAAGAGACAATTTCTATACAGCTGTAATTCCGATTCTAAATAAATTTTCAGTTTAAGGTGGCTAGACCCGGTTTTTCACTAACCATACCTACTCTCTTTGAACACGAAATACAAAGATGCCTCAAACGAAAGAGGAAATCGAGTTATACCTATTTGTAGGGTATAGCTTGAAGTTTAAAAAAAGTGGGATTTTTTCGAGATCGACGTAGCCATGGCAACACGGTGACGTCATTGCTATTTTTACTTTTCCTTAATTTGTAGGAAATCCTTAATTGATTTGTAGGAATAGTAAACAATTCTTTTCGCGTTCACGTTATTGCAAATCGGATGAAGCGTTTTCTTTCACCTATTCCTGCAGGATAGCTGAAATCTTTAGAAACAATTTGAGGCCAAAGTTTTCTTTCCACGGTCAGGAAAAATGTCAGTTTCAGGAACGCGAAAAGAATTGTTTTTGATTCGTTTGTTAGCAGGAGCAAAAAACTTCAATCAGTTATTTCTCGAAAACACTCTCATAAAAAATGTTTAAAATCGGTACAACTAAAGACAGTTATACAAACTACAAGTTCTATAAGTAACTTTAAAAACGAATGTCTGGATTTCCTACAAATTAAGGAAAAGTAAAAATAGCAATAAAGGTTACCGTGTTGCTATGGCTACGTTGATCTCGAAAAAGACCCACTTTTTTTAAACTTCAATCTATACCCTACAAATAGGTATAACTCGATTTCCTGCTTCGTTTGAGGCATCTTTGTATTTCGTGTTCAAAGAGAGTAGGTATGGTTAGTGAAAACCGGGCTAGCCAATTTTCACTGTTTTCTGCTTAACTTGAACGCACATGGCATATTGAAAGGGAAAGGAAACAAATGTCCCTATATTTAATTTCGAGTCCCAAAGGAGGTCATAATTAATTACTGAGGCGCCGAGTTGGCTGAGGTCTTAATTGCACGGTAAAATTGAATAGAATACAGTAAAAACCACATAAAAGAACCTATACCAGATAAAGATTGAGACCCCAACAAATATGAACCTGATGTATTCTAAAAATTAAGAAAGGGTCCTTCTTTGAAAAACCAGGACATAGAGGAGGAGGAGGACATAGAGAATAGATCAGGAGAACTCAAAGGAGACGTCAAAGCTTGCAATTGTCCCTGCTCTCAGTATTTGCGCGCGCTTTTGAATGAAGTTGAACCCGATGCCAAGCAACATGCGGAACAGATATGCTCCTTAATTTCCAGCCGTGCATCGCTCAGATCCAATGGCGCGTATACAGCAGCTATATTTTAAAATACTGGGGCTGTAACCATAATAAAATATAGTATCGGCCTCAGGTATCCTTTCATAAATCCATATTCAACATTATTTGTCTTACTGTGTATACGCACGTGACTCGACTCAATCTTAACCTTTTCATTTGCAGAAAATAAAATTCAAAGATCCATTTTTCGCTCCTCCTGTGGTGGTAGTGTCACCAAGACTCAATTATAGCAACAACAAGTCGCGTTTTTATGGATCTGAATGTGAAGCAGTTACTGCGTGGGTTGAGGTAAGCACTATTTCTCACTTGACTAACTACAGCTATTGACAACAATGCGTAATTCATGTAGTTTCTGTACTTTTTCTCAGCGCTATTACTATGAGCAAAGCTCAGAGAACTTTCTGTTAAAGTCTTAAATGTTCGTAAAGAGGGGAATACTGGCTAAACGTCCGCGACAAAACACCCCACAACAGTTTCATTAATTATAAATGAAAAAGAAAGACACATTTGTCAAACCTAATTTGTTTCCCTGTGGTATATGGTGAGTGAACTCTTCGCTACTATACACAACTAACCACAATACTGAATTCAAGTTGAGTTCACAATCTTTTTCATCTATTTTACAGCTACTAAATCATTATTACAATTTTGGCACAGAGAGGAATTCTAGCCAAACAGTGATACCTTGCACCAGGGGATAAATTTAGCAGTAGCTTTTTTAACTGTTGTGTATTTAGTGACCCGGACTTTGAATGGAAGGGATATGAAAAGCAGAAAAGTTTGTAACAAAAATTGTACCCTCTTTTCCACTCATAGGTCAAGGCACTGAGCACCGTGCTTTAAATATCATATTGTTTTACTAAAAACAAAAGGCAAAAACTGCCTTAGTAGTATTTCTGCAATACTCTCCACCATGCAACACCTCACCACACGTATCACCAAAGAGGCTGATTATCTGGAATAACAATTTGAAAACATCTTCTTATACATGTGTTTAGTATTCGTCTATAAACGACACTGAAGTGTGCGTGAAAACCTACAACACGGCAAGCAGAAAGGATACCAAAAAGGTCGATTATGTGGTCATTGGAGGTTGGTAACAGTTATAATACTACAAAAATAACTAGATAATCCTCGGACATAGAAGTTCGAAGTTGGCCTGCCAAAGTCAACGTTGGTGATATTTTGCAATGTTTTTTACTAAGATTTACTTATATACTTAATACTGAATTGTATGTACGTGCTGAATATTTCATGACCCAGCTTAAAGTTCAACATCCTTCTTTCTTTTTCATCACATTGTTGATGCTACGTGTGGCAGAAATTTATTCCATCGTATCTTGCGAAAAAGTGATTTGAAAAGAACTCGATGTGTGTAACAATGATGTATTTGACCACCTCGCTAACTTGGAGGGTGGATATCCTCTTCTGGCCTTTAGAAAGAAATTACCGTTTTAATACCACTAGCACAGTTACGACTGTAGTCACAATTATCTTTAATATATAATAAGTTTAATACACTTGTTAGGATACTGAAAGCTGCAGGACGATTTTAAAAAAAAGTGGCAAAGTGATAAGAAAATCGAAGTGATATTTTTACATCTATATGGTTTATTCTTGATTCCCATTTTTAAAATTTGTACTGCCTCAATTGTTGGGGCAAGTTTTCACTTTTTTCGCAGTTAAGTGTCCCTTTTTCCTACGGAGGGCATATATTGAACGTTAAATATGATTCAATTACACACCTTAATGCTTTTTTTAGTTGCCTTTCACAGTAAGTTTTACCGATACATGGTTGACTGATTTGAGTTGTAAAACACGTCTTTTTGAAATAACTGAATTACGCGACTCGCCCAACTTACTATTAACATCTCCAAAATGTTTCAACCGATTCTTACCAATATTTTAGCCACACAAGGGTTAACAACATTTAACTATCCCGCGGATGCATCTATGACTAGTAAAGGAATATGAACTTTAGTTATTTTGTTGTCTTTGTACTTCATTATCAAGTGTATAGTGTCTGTGGTTGTCTACTTTGGCTTATTTAGTCATTTATTTATTTGCTTACTTAGTTACGTATTCATTCATTCATTCATTCATTCATTCATTCATTCATTCATTCATTCATTCATTCATTCATTCATTCATTCATTCATTCATTCATTCATTCAAAAGTGCCTCTCCAAACATAATTTGGTGTCACCTGAAACGACAGCTTTTTACCATAAATTCAGACATTTATCTAGCCGCGGTTTATTTACCTCCGCTTCAGTCTCAGCGCAAAGCAGGGGAGGACGTCATAAGCATTTTAGAACAAGAAATACACAAGTATTCAATACAGGGCAAAATCATTCTGCTCGGTGATCTCAATGCTAGGACCGGAACTTTAAATGACTTCATTGAAAACGATTGTCACGATTTCCTAGCAACTGATGACGCATATAATCTTGATAAAAATTGGCCCAAACGAAACAATGGAGAT
>Ga0126336_10000478_pt1 | contig 16388 bp, 12 predicted proteins | sample SidCmetagenome_FD_92530 | JGI IMG/M metagenome (GOLD analysis project Ga0126336, IMG submission 92530) | Coral microbial communities from El Islote,Puerto Morelos, Mexico - Siderastrea C C metagenome | ecosystem: Host-associated > Invertebrates > Cnidaria > Coral | place: El Islote,Puerto... | reverse complement strand
TTACGAAATCTTTTCTTCCATTTCCTAACCATTTTTCTCCTTTTAAAGCAGTAGTCCTACAAACGCAAACATTGCGTTCAAACGTCTCACTCAATCCTTATGAACAGGATGAAAAGCTCTTACAACATCCATTTCTTAGCGTTAAATTCTACTCGATAAAATGTTCTCGCTTCAGAAACGTTTTTCCAGCTTTGAATTAACCCAGACTACTATTTCGAAAACAAAAGGACCGAAAGCTATACGACGTTTCAAGGTAGAGGTCATCCTGTTGGCTCGGACAATATTGTAGCTTCAACAATTTTTTTGTGTACATCCCCAAACCAACCTCCCTACAAAAGGTGTAATAACGTACCTGATCTCTATAATCAAGGAAGCGGCTAAACTTTCCAGGAGATGTTGGTGTTACCGGCCGATTAAATATAGAAGAAATTGTTCGTAGCTACTGGAACACAAATGTAGTATTAATCGTAAAAATAAGACGGGTAGGTTGCCGGAGGATGAGAATGAGGAGAAGACGACCCACAAATAGTGACTGACATATTCAGAAAAGGGTGTACTTACACACATGCCTGCTAGTCGAGAATGATTTAATAAAGTAAGAAATGCAGCCAGTTATGTCTTAAAATACAGCCGCAGAAAAAAACAACTTGGAAACGTTTGAGGTATGATTTTAATTCTTTTCCTTTAAAGAGCAATCCTCTGTAAGAATCAAACAAAGTGGGAAATGAAAAATTTTGACCCCCCCCCCCTCAACTTAAATTTGCATGCAAGTAGATATCCACGGGGGATGTTCGAAAATGGCCATTATTGAGGTCATAACTTAATTGTTGCCATGGTAACAACAAATGGTTGTGTACGTCCGAGAACCCAATTTTGAACTCATAAACTTCTCTGAAAACTGCAAAATTCAAAACGTTATTTGTCAAGTTTATTAAAACACTACAACTCGACACTTAAGACAAATGTAAAACCTCTATTCTTGTTTCTTTCCATGTGTATGGCTTTTCACTACATTTAACGTCAACAAAATAAACGGCAAATTAACTCGGCCATTTTAATTCGTGAGTAACTCAAGCAGTACATTTCTTTTAATATCTCCAAAAGTACATAAGTTCTAGAATTGAAACTACATGGATAGCTTACAACAGACATTGTAGTTACTAAATCTGTAAAATTCTCAGCGGGGCGGGCTTATTTTGTTTTCACAACAATCAACAAAGAAACCATAAAAATGAGATTTCTTAAATTTTGTCAAAATTAACATTCCGTAAATTTGCTGGAAAAATTGGAAGAAAGCTGAGAAGACTTTGAGATTTAAAGAAAATTGTCTGTTAAGTAATTCTCTGATGAAAACAACTGTTCATAAACCGTACTTTTGGAAACAATTTGAATCGAAGTACAGCTTACTTGACGGCTTTGTTCATTTCTCCAGTTTTCGACTCACATTGAGCGAGCTGGTTCTTTCTGTACAGCACTCGCATTGTTTTAAAATCCAGTTTTCTGAACCTTTTCTTTCAGCTGGTAACGTTATTTATCCCCGGAAGTAGTCCATCCCCTTATTTCAGCCCACTTAAATCAGGTTTGGTGGTATTGTCGGCAGAAGTAAGCTAACATGGCGTTCAGTCAGTACAGGTACATTTCCACCGCAGCCTTTCGCTCTACTTCTCGATCAGACGTCACCATTCGCTCCAAGAGATGGAAAGATGCATCCTTTCAACTAGGATTCCATTTAGCCAAGCATTTCACTCCAACTTACGGTGTAAAAACTGCAGACAACCACTTTCTTCGAAGTGGAAGACAACGTAGGAACGCCTTTAGTTGACACAACTTCTTAATGTCAGACAAGAAATGTGACGAGGCTGTTTTCATTGTCACACGGCAAACATTCCCATAGGCCAACGGCCACGCGGCGTGTTCTCGTCAACAATTAGAGCCAAACCTCCCTCTGCGAAATAAGGATGGAGGGTAGTCCCTTCTACCTAGCTTGGAGAGCTGATGAATAATCCTTTAACCATCGCCTCCAGAATGAGTTTGCAATGCATTGTGCTTGGCGCTAACGTTTGCCAAAAGTGTTTTCCTTTGCAAACACATCCAGTGGAACACAATGGCTTTCCTTCAGAAGTAGTAACTTGTTTGGCGTCAGCGGTTCTGGATCCTTCGGGCTATCGCTTAATAGGGGTGTGATTGGTCGGTCGCTAAGGATTCGCTCACTTTTCACAGCAATCAAAGTTTCAATAAAGTTTCATCATTTACCAACTGTTCCTCTAGCAACACTCCCAAAATCTTCCATGCAGACCGTATCATACGTTCCCAGATTCCGCCTTGATGGCTGGCCTCTGGTGGGTTAATGTACCCTGGATATCGTCTTGTCTTACCCCGATCTTAGATCTTCGCCTGATTCAAGCGCACTAGTGCTTCTCTCAGCTCACCCTATACGCCGGTGAAGTTGGTTCCGTTGTCGCTGTAAATTTTATTAGGCTTTTCTCGACGACTGACAAAGCGCTAGTAGAAACAGACGAACGAGTCGTCTTCTGATGTGTGTGACACATCAATATGAACTGCTGTCATGTTAAGGCACATGAATAGGCACCCATAACGCTTCCCTTGACTACGCCCTGGCCTCACGGACAGGGGCCAAAATAGTCCACACCGACGTTAGTAAAGGGTGATTCATTGGGAGCCAGTCTTGTTCGTGGAGCGGGGCCATTACCTGTTGCCCTGGCCTAGCACTTACGCTTTCGACAGTCCATACAACTTGCTAGAACACGATGCACTGCCGACAGACCTCGGACGATCCAGTACTTTTCTCTAATGGACGCCAAAATGTCCTTGTTGCTGATGGCGATTCTGTATGAGATCCTTTCTGCTGAAATTAAACTTCAGCTACGGACAAGGGATGGGGACGCTCTCAAGAGTCTTCTTTGGCACTACGAACCAAACAAAGTTTTCTCGCAGGCTTTCCCGGGATGAATAGTGGCACACCAGTGGTCTTAGGGGGCTGGAATTGACAATCACGTTTGCACGACCTGCTTTAATTTTCGTTTCAACTCGATATCATCTTCACTCAAAGCCGGCAAATGGACGGGTTGCTCTGACCAATCTTTCCCCTCTTTCCACGAGAACGCTGGGCCATGAAGCCACCGTTACAACTTGTGTGATTCCAAACCCTTTGCTCCACGAGACGCGATGCCCTTTTACGGAGTTATATGTGACTTTCTAAGGACAAACAAGCAGTGAACTGCACCTGTATCGTCGACGATTCGAAAGTACAAAACCGCTCCGTAACCAAACTCGGTTGCGTCAGAAAAATAGTGTAACTGGACTCTCCGGACCACAAAAAATCCAGGTGGCTTAAAACACCTAGCTAATGCGATCGTTCTTAAGTCAGAGAGGTTCCTCAGCCATCCAATCCAAGGAACTAATTCAGCTTCTGAAATCTCTTCATCACAACGGTAGTTCAGCTTACACAGACTCTGAAGTAAACTCTTGGCAGGTGAGATGATCGGCACTACGAATCCTAGGGGATCATACATAAAACTGACAACGGACAAAATCCCTCTACGCGGAAGAGGTTCTTTCCTTCGTCGAAAACTCTGAACTTGAAGTCGTCAGTCTCCATGTTCCACTGTACATCCAAAGTGCGCCCCTCTCCTGGAACAGTAGCCTATCCTTATTAACCCTTTAATAGGAGGAAACCCCCCTTTACTCAACAATGCTTGCAACTCTCCGGACAAGCGCACAGCTTCCTCTGCAGTAGGGACGGACTTAACAGTCATTAACGTAAAAATTTCGGTTAGTTTCAACGTCAAATTCACTTACGTTATCAAAGGCTGTTTTCTTGATACTGAAACCAGCGCAACTTGGTGAAGATGTCCCCCCGAAATGAACTAGCATTTGGTAGTCAACTGGTTTTTCTGTCAGATCAGCATTAGGTCACCACAGGAACCTTAACGCGTGGCAGTCTTGGGAAGTCACGCGTGCTTGATGGAACATACGCTCTATGTCTGCAAACATAGCAACAGGTTCTTGACGGAAAGGTGTAAGGACACTGAACAGACTATTTGGAAGATCTGGGCCTTGTAATAACTGCTCCTTAAGAGACGTGCCCTCGAATTCAGCTGCCAATAGAACACCACTCTTGCTTTCCCTGGTTTTTGTGGATGAAGCACCGGATGGTGGGGAAGGTATCAGGCACTGATCCAGCCACTAACTCTTTCTGAGGAATTCTTCTTGCGTGCCCGCTGTATAGGTAGTTGTGCATAGTGTCTTTGTACTTGCAAAAGAGCGACGGATCCCGCAGCAAGCGTCTCTTTAAATAACCCAATCTTTTCATCGAAAAGGCACGGTTGGTCGGGAGGATCATTGGTTTGCGTTTCCATGGCAATCCTCGCTAATAGTGACCATCCACGAGTTTTGCACTGTTCTCCATTTGCCTTATGCTCTGCGAACTTCACCAGTAATGCAACTTCTGTAACGGTCAATGGCTCGTTAAAATCTACGCGAAACATTCTTTTCATTTGTCGATATAGCATCTCATTGTCATATCGGATGAAATTGACGCTAAAGCTTTCCTTGGCGTAAGAATTAACTGGTGCCATCAGTGTCCATCCTTATAAGTGGGGTGCGTACTGCTTATGGGTGTCCTCGCTCGCCACGCTTCTTGTCGTACACCTGAGCTTCCAGGAAATCACTGCCAATAAGTAGCAATATTTCGTCTGATTCTATTTGTAGCAAGTCTATTCCGGTCAGGTGAGGCCCATCTTCAATACCTTTGAGGCTCGATGCGCTACCCTTCGGCAATTGCAAAGTGTCTGCTGTCCACACATTCTTCAATTCGATGTCTTTGTGCAAGTGTAAACCTTTGACGGTCAGTGAAACCTCTTGTCCCTTTTGAATTTCGCATGATCCGTTCACTGTTACCAGGGAGAACTCCTTTGGTTGACCTTTCAGTCCAAGCTTCTCAGCAAAGTTAGTGTTGCGCAATGTCACATCCTAACGTGGGTCTAGTAACGCGTTAATTCTTTACTCTTTGTCTTGGCCATTTCCTCTCACAAACAACTTTTAGGCAGACATTCTTCCCAGTACCGTAGCACCACACTGTCCAGCCTTACCGGCACCGCTAATGTCACTAGCTTCAGGCTCCGGTAAGGTGGCCAAGGGTTGTCAGGCGGTTCTGGTCTCAGTGTTGTTTTTACGAATCTGATGCAGCATCGAGTTATGTTTCCATCCACAACCACCGAATGGACATTTCATGTTGCTCCTACAATCTTTGGCTATGTGACCTCTGCAAAGACAGTTGTCGCACAATCTTGCTTTTGTGGCAATGCTTTTCGTTTTTTAGTGGTCTTTGCTTTCATCTGCTCACATTTTGAAAGCTTTTGCTGAGCGGGATATAAAGGACAAGAAGAATAATTGGAACTTGCAGCCAACTAACAAGACGCTCCGGAGAGCGTTGCCATGGTGATAGCTTTTTCTTGGGGTGTGTATAGCCTCCCTTTGGCCCTCACTTTGGTGTTTCGTTGGTCCTTTTTTGGCGTCGATCCAACCAACTCACCGTAAATGGTGTTCGACAAAAGAGCTCTCTCTCTTGGACAAATTTGGCCAAATGAAAGAAGGTTGGTTCAGTTCCTGACAGGACAAAAGTCATACTGCTCTATCCGCCCACTTAAACTGCAGGTGTACTGGAAGGCGTTTTAGGACTGATTAGGTTGTCGGAACAGCTAACATCTGCCTCGTAGTCCATTTAATCTAGCGTTAGTGCAAAATTCTGCATTTGCAAAGAAAAGTAAAACAAGCCAGCAACGTCCGTGGTTTTCAATTGCAGTCCTCCTACCAGTTTAGAAATGTGAGTATGCACGATGACCTGTTTCTGCTCGAATCTCTGGTACAGAATCTCCTGGGCTTTCTCATAACCTTTTTCAGCTTCGGAAATAATTGAACAGTTCTTTGTAGCCTTCTTGGCTTTCCCAGTACAGTGTAGTATTAAATATGCTAGCTTTGACTCACCATCTTTCACTCTCTTGGCGACGTTAACTTCCAAATTGTTTGCAAATAACCAGTAGTTGAGTGGTATTCTAAACCCTAGTTGAATCAAATCAGCCATTAGCTGCATTGCTTCTTGTTTCTGCTTCAGAACTACTTGTAACTCCAGCGTAGCAGGGACGTTTTTTGCTCAACAAAACTAGGAGCGCGGCCACAAGAGGGCTCCGGTTCCCACGGCGGGGCGACTAGATTCAAAACCGACTTAGATTGGCTTCTTCCAATTTGTGATCGTTGCTCGTTGCTCGAATTCCGGTAGGCTATACTCGACCCGTTTGCAAATATCGTCAATTCGAGGACGCTGATAAAAAATCTACTCATGTCCAACACACACGCACAGACACCATTTTTAAAGCAGCATCACGATTCATACCATTGGTACAAATTGTAGAGAGCAGTCGATCCGATAACCATTGGTAAACTGCATCTTATTAATTGTGAAACCAACTGAGAGACAGCTTAATCAGTTTGTCCATTGGTACCATTGGCACAATTGGTAAAAGCAGTAGTTAATTTGTTACCATCGCTACAAATGGTTAAAAGAGTGGTCGATGCGATAACCGTTGGTAAACTGCATCCCATTAACAGTGACTAGAGCTGAATATGTTTGTCCATTGGTACAAATAGTAAAAGCAGTAGTCAATTTGTTATCATTGGTACAAACGGTAGAAAGGCTAGTCGGTCCGATAACCATTGGTAAACTGCAATGCATCTCAATAATAGTGAAGAGAGCTGAATGTGTTTGTCCATTTCTACTATTGGTAGAAAGGGTAAAAGCAGTAGCCAATTAGTTACCAACGGTACAAATGGTAAAAAGAGTAGTTCATCTGATAACCATTGCTTAACTGCATCTCATCAATAGTGAAACCGGATGAGAGATAACTGAATCTGTTTGTCCATTGGTACCATTGGTAATAATAGTAAGAGCAGTAATCTATTTCTTAACAATTGGTACAAGTCGAAAAAGCAACACACTGATTACAATTTCATTCTTTAAAAGGGAAAAATGTGAGCCGAATCGGGGAACACAAATGAACATGCGAAAGCAACAAAGAAATGATAAATACATGTATGCTTCGTTCTTTAAACGCGAGGCGCGAATGAAAATCGCCACTATCCGATTAAAATTTCAATCTTTGAGGGAAAACGCGCGAGCCGACGCGGGAAAAGCAATGAACATGCGGAAACAAACAAAGAAATGATAAATACATGTATGCTTCGCTCTTTGAACGAGAGGCACGCATGAAAATGGCTACACACCAATTGCAATTTCTTTCTTTAAGGGAAAACACGTGAGCTGAAGCGGGGAACGCAAATGAGCATGCGAGAGCAAACAAAGAAATGAAAAATACATGTATTTTTCGTTCTTAAAACGTGAGGTGCGAATGAAAATCACAACAAACCGATTTCAATTTCTCTCTTTAAGGTCTGAAGTCTCTTCCAATTCTTCGGCTGGACTAGAGTATTTTACAACGTCGTTGTAAATTTCAAATGCATTACCCTCGAATATCACTCCTTCATAAGGTTGTTTAAATTATTCTCGAGAGGTCATATATATACTGATTTAGATATAACTGGACTTAATAGACCAAAGAAATTTGAAGTATTTTGTGCTCGGGTAAAACCCCGCCTTTCTATCACTCCCTAAAACCTATCAAATATATGCGCCCGCAGTACTACTTAGTGTTTAGATTTCACAGTCCTGCAATGGTCAGCGGAGGCCAACCGAATTTTTCCCTAGCTGCCATAAATCATGACAAGGGTGTGCATCTTCACGAGTTAAAAGGGGTAAAAGAGTTGGAGAGCAGTACATTTTACCCTCCAGATGTTTGAAAATTGGCTGGTTCAATTTATGTCTATAAAACATTGAAAAACGGGAATTTGCGACTTAACTATTAGCATACCTTGGAGCTTATGACTGCGTTTCTAGGGGTGGTGAATACATTTTTCGAGTACATGCAAGCAGCAATCGTCGCCAGAAATCGTAGACATTCGAGCGGCGATTGGTCTTGAAGCTTACGTTGTAATACTCATCCAAGGGTATATAAGGCTGTTCCGTTCGGCGATGGACGGGCTCACACGCATGCGATTAAAAAAGCTGTTGACATAAACCTCTAATATATATATAAAAGCTGCTTACATAAAACACTGTTTAGTAGCAGAAAGACGAGGAAAAAATCTCTTTCCAGTGGGATCTCTTTGCAGTACGTTTGGATAAGTTTAGGCGGAGGTGTTGCAGATCGAAGACGGCAAATTTCGCCCACAGGTAGCCCAAATGTAATATAAGAGCTTGTATGGAAAATCGAACTGAGAATTACGTTTTATAACAATTACAATTACCAGAAATTTAGAAAAACGAATTACAAGACTTACATCTAATAACAACTACGTTTTCAAAAAAAATTAAGCTTTCTCCCAGTGGGGTTGTCATTTGAAAAATTTAAGTCAGAAATTAGTTACAGGTGCTGTTGATTGTCCTACAATGACACCGACGTTTCGGCATTAATGCCTTCTTCAGGGTGTTTAAAAATTAGCACTGTTCAGTTCGTTATTTGCCATCGTATGCAAATAAAACTGCTAACGTGCGTCCAGATGTGCACGCGCGTGATTGAAGCGACAACTTTATAAAAAAGCAAAATCACAGTTGATTCCGAGAGGAGCGAGCATGCGAAAGTTCAAAATGAGCCGCATTCCGTCGCGCTGTCGGAGATCCTTCTGAGGAAGACCTGCTCTCACCGCGGCTACTAGCATGTCCTCGAGGGTGTGACCTGCACTGCTAAAATGCTGTGGCACGGAAAGGTCCCCTCTGTTGTTCAAAACTTCGAGGCGATGTTCCCTGAAACGATCACCCAATCTGCATCTTGTCTCTCCAATGTAAACCTCTGTAGGGCATTTGCGGCACGAGATACAGTAGATCAGGTTTTCTAAAATGCACGTGATACGAATTTAACTCCTCCTGGTGTTGATATTAAGGCGATCGGGTTGATGAAAGGACAGGTACGACAGATAGTTCGTCTGCAGGGAAAAGTGCCCGGTTGGCGTGGTTGATCACGTGGCGAGGTACTGTGAACCAACAGATCTCTCCCTTCCAGGTTTAGAAAACCATTTCCTCCTATTTCTATAGTTGATCTCCCTAAAATGGGCAGCAAAAATCTAGCAGGATAACCCCTAAGGCGTAAGCGCTCCGAGAAAAGCAAACGCGTCTCACTGAATGCGCGAAAAGTGGAGCTATTTCTGGCGAATCGCATAAGTTCACCTTCAATAACAGCATTTTAGTTGCTGGTGGGGTGAAGTGATTCGTAGGGTATGTACAAATACTTCTTAAGCGATTTCTGAAAGGTAGAGTATTGACATTTTGGTCACGTCCGCTGACACACCGCGGGCTGAATGTCTGGAAAAGCTGTCGACGCGGTGTGCTGCTCACTAGTTGTCATTTTAAAAACATGATTGTCTAAGTCGTTACTAGAAGAAGCCACAGTAACGCTTCAAATCGCCCTGGACTCAAGAAAGGAAAAGATGCCTTGAAGCTTAGCAAGGGGCAACAACTTCTTGAAAGACAGAGCACTGCGCGTGACGATGTCGTAGTAGATCTACGCGGAACCGACGAAGAATCGCCCGAATCGCCTTAAAATACGTGGATAGATGACCACTTTCGACGCGTGCTTAAAAACCTTGTCTACAGCTTCATCGAGGCTGAAAATCAACTTTATGCTCTACAAGAACGTAGACAGAGACTCGAGTCCTCCAAAAGCGACGGGCGGGTGCACATTTCTGCTAAAGGCCCGGAATCTTCAGAACAAATTTGAAGTTATCATTAAAGAGGCCAAATTGAAGCTTTTTGACGCCACTATCGAGGCCCTTCAAATCGAAGAACAGCAAACTAACGAATGGCACACCGAGAGACTTGGAGTAGTCCAAAGAGACTTGGAGAAGATCATCCAAATCAAGTGATTCTTCCTTATATATCAAAGCGGACGAATTTGGTAAGGCGGCAAAGTGTTTCGCCGAAAGGTTTACTTCGAGTGCGCCGCAAAACGGACTCTTAAAAGGGTAGCGAAGAGTATAAAGAAAACTTTAAAACAGCAAAAAAGCCGCCGAGCGAATGGAAACAAAACGGTTAACGAACAACCAATCCGCGACATAGCAGGTGACATGGTTCAGTGCACAGTGCAACAAAAAGTCTGCAAGCTCAAGCCAACCTCCCTAGCCCGCCATAAAAATTCCAGAAGCTGTCAGAGTGAAAGATCAAGCTCCAAAAATCAAAATCAACGCCGTTTTCCTAGCCAGGATGTTCAAAGCCAACGCAACTCCGTAGCAAAAACTCCACACAAGGCAGGAGGAATCGATCAAAACAACGGAGACAGACTACACCGATAGAACCATGCGTTAGTTTCTCTGATAGCCGTTCTCCTTCTGTTTACTTCGCCAACAGTTTCAAAACGCCAAAGGCCGCGGAAAAGGCGTCGTAAAATAGATACCAGAGGCGGTTACGGCAAATGGCGAGAAAACTGACTCTGGACTTGTTACCACGGAATTTGGAATTTCATAATCTTTCACACGTAACCCCCAACTCGACGCAGTCACGAACTCTTGGCCTCGGTCTTAAAAATCTAGACTCACGCTTAGACCGCCCGCTGCTAATGTTTTCGATTGTAAATTACAGGATTTCTGTCGCAGTGTCCGTCTGCATTACAAATATGCTGATCAACCCGATGACCGCGATTTCAACCCTTAACTGTACGTTAAATCAGACTGGAATCTACCATGGGAAGAAAACGTGTACAAAATCCGCCAAAAGCTACTACTCGTCTGAAGAACGGAGAGGATTGCGCGAGATCTAAGAAGACCCCACCGTCCTTGTCTTTAAGCAACAGACTTGTTCTACCCACATGGAGTGGGTAGAACAAGAAACTCTCAAGCACCTGAATGACACTACAGTAAATCTTATGCTAAAGTCACGAAAGATGACTGGACGCTTAGACGTCAAAAGATCATTTTTTTTAAGGTTGTAATTTTAGGTTTTAATATTTTTATCTTGTAAACGCATTGAGGCTACGCGAAATGCGTCTATAAAAACTGTTATTATTATTATTATTATTATTATTATTATTATTATTATAATTATTATGAACAGAGAAAAGCTTGTAAAAAGCGGTGTGTGACAACTGCAGACTGCAGACCGGAGACTGCAGACTGCAGACTGCAGACTGCAGACTGCAAACTACGGACTACGATCCTCTGACCGAAAACTGACGACACGTCATGAACAATAATTCCCGCTCCGGTCAGTGTTACGCAAACTGCGGACTGCAGACTAAGGGTAAAATTGATGCTAGGGGTAAAATGCAAAATACAGACCGCAGACAAGGGGTAAAGTGCAGAATTAAGACTACAGACTGCAGACCAGGGGGAAAATGAGAGAAAAGACAGCCAGAAATACGTCTGCGCTCGTAGAAATCTATTAAAATCTATTTAATATGGTCAAAATGTTAGCAGTTTTTTTTCGTGTTCTAATAGGAAAGTTTGTTTACTTTTTGAGAAGTAGAACAGTTTTTCCGCCAAGGATTGTCCGAGAATACGGTTTTTATAAAAGAGGTTTGCTTCAACTTCAAGCCGTAGATCGATTGTTCAGAATTTGATTAGATTTGACTGGACTACAAAAAAAAAACCTGTGTAATAAGCGAATAAGCTCGTACGGGAATAAATGTAGAGCTAAATATCTCATTTATCGGAACCTGTAATGTTCCAAAAGATAGCTTTTCTACGAGTGAACTTTATTTACGAACTAGCTGAGGTAGAAGTCTGACAAACCCCGCCGGCTCCATGTAGTTGCCGGGCGGTCACCCATCAAAGTACTAACCCCGCCGAACAGGGCGCGAAAGAATGTCTTCATTGTGGTAGACGTTTCATTCCGTTGTCTCCCACACAAATTTTTTTCAAGTACAATATGCATTTTAAAAAATCAGGAAAAAAACAAAAATGGAAAGCAAAAGGTAAATATTTTAACTAATCGAATTCTTAGGTACCAGTCCATGATCAAGCTACCATAAGTTCTTCTGTCCGTACGATCAGGGAGGTTAAGCCCTGTCCGGCGGTGTTAGTACTTAGATGGGTCACCGACCGGTCTTTGAGAATAATTTTCTTAAAGCTGAATTTAGCGATGATATCGGTATCGCTATGGGTACTCCCTTTGTCGTTACAGCTGCAAACGCATTTATATATCGTCACGAGAGAGACATTATTGAGTTGTATTCTCAATATCTTGCTCTTTACAAGCGTGTTATTGTCATGAAAGATGTTATTCATCGTGGTTTGAAATAATAGTCCAGTTGATCGTTTGTCTCACAACTTAGTCACTTTGATGTGGACCGCGACGTTTCGACCGCTATACTGCTGGTCTTCATCAGGCAATAGTGTCGAATGGCTGTGCATCAGTATAAGTGGCACCTGGGTTGCTTTTGATGGGTGCATTTCGATCCTCATTGTTCTGATAAGGCTCTGTTCCCTGAGAGGTCGACTGTGGTACCGATCGGCTGTTGTGTTGTTTGATCGTGGGGATCCACGCTTCCGGAATTTCAATTACGTACACGTTATCCCTATTGATGTTGTTAGGGTGAAGTCTTATGTGAATGGCTTCCTTAATCCTACGGGTGTACCAGTGTGGTCGCGGTCAATAACCTTAACCTTGTCCCAGACCGGATAGTGTCCGGTCTCATGAGACAGCTGAAGTCTGAGTTCATGCGAGCCGTATAACTCTGTTATGTTCCTTAATCTGTTCATGCATCGATCTTCCCGTCTCTCCAATATCTACTTTGCCACATTCGCAGGGAATCTTGTGGACTACTCCATCTTGTTTTGTTGGTTCGACAGCGTCCTTAGGTCGCACCAAGTGTGATCTAAGCGTTGTGTCGGACTTGAAAACAGTGCGTATGCCTTGTTGTTGTGAGCAACTGTGCAGAGCCTCTGATACGCCTTTGATATATGCCAACCGCGGTAGATTTATATTTCAGACGCAGGTTATTTACTAGTTGTTTGCCTCTTGGTTTTTGTGCCGCTTTGCACAAACGAATACGGATATCTGTTCGAAACAAGAACTGATGATAAGTACTTCTTCTCCTCAGAGATAACCGATGGTTTGTTTATGAGATGTTTGGTGCAATCATATAAGCACTTGACAACACGTTTTACTGATTGAGGGTGGTGTGAATCATATGCAAGGTACTGGTCAGTGTGCTTAGGCTTTCTGTAAACACTGGTAGCGAGGTAGCCATTTGCATCTCTTGTAACCAACGTATCAAGGGAATAGCATTATCTTTCTCAGTTTCCATCGTGAAAAGGATGGTCGGTTGTTGACTGTTGAGGTGTTGTAAAGAACCGCCAACGTTATCTCTATTTAAGTGGCTGTCCGCGTAAGAATCGACCACTCAATTTTGATCAAATTTTCGATTGCCTTCAAACTTTCTGTGCGAGACAAGGTTGATATAGGACTAATGAAAATACATTTCGTTTGTTGGTAATCTTCAGTATACCCGAGATTTTAGGGCAAATGTTGTTGGTACCCGGAGCCCTCAAAATCGCCCTTTCGTCGAGTCGAAATTAGCCAATTTTGGGAAGTCTGCTGCCGACCGTATGTTTATCCAAAAAATCTAGCTTTTATACTAGTAATACATACGTCACGTTACTTTAGATATATGTGGAAAAGGTTCAAATTATCAAGACTTGTTTAAACGAGAGAAACTCAAACTGGCCAATGTTAACGGTATCAGCCGGAAGCCGGTCTAGTGGTAAGACAAAAACAAATGTTTCACAAAATTCTGACTTACTCTGACAATCTTAGCTATTTTTCTAAAGAACACTAGGATAGTGTCCTTAAAGTACTTATTAGTATTTCGTGGATCTCTAACATGTGAAAAGATACAGTTGCAACAATTTTGGAGAAATCCGTTATTCGGCAACAACTGTAATGAGACCGAGGTGACAACGAGCGTACAAATTTTGACTTCTTTGTCTCGTTCACGGATAAAAATGAGCAAACACTATAATTAAAAAAGCAAAAATTAAAATCATACCTTGAAAGTTGTCCAGCTTTATTTCTAGGGCTGTTTTTCAACAGCTAACCGGCTGCAAATGTTACGGTTTTGCCATTAATTTCGTAGTCTACTTCCATACGCTTGCAGGCGGCGATCTCGTGAGCTAAAAGCCGGTAGTACTCCATTATGTTGCGTGAAGAGAGTGACTAAATTCATTGCAACAATCTTCTGGTTAAGGAAACGGCAGTGACAAGTGTATTACCGCTGACCGCGACAACACATTTCCTTCCTGATCGTAGCGGAAATGGCACCGGAAATTTAAACCGAAAATCACTAACTAGCAAGTGACCAGTAATTCGATAGCCTTGCAAACCACTTCAATAAAATAATTCACAATCAGAGTATAGTTTTGATTGTGTTACTATAAAGGTACAGATACAGACCGGTACTAAAGGTCAACTCAAAGTTGGAAATCTCTAGACGTGCAGCGGAATACCGTTATGTTGATATCACTGATTTTTTAATCTGTCTTAAGCACACGTTAGATAAGCTTGCGATTGCAAAAGTTAAAGGTTAATAGCGTTTACCATTTTGTGAGAGACAAGTCAACCGTTTGGATTATAAAAGGATGGATTTTTAAAGTATTGTCTTATTGTGTTTTAGGCAGGACGGTGTGCTTTTTAAGGGGTGGGGTTAGGCTTTGTAGCCCTCGGGTTCCTTTTTCGGGTACCTCACAGCTGCTTAGACCGTCTTATTTCATTGGATCTTGTTATCTTGCAGCTCTGTTGTCAGCGCTAGGCGACAATGCTTCTGTCAGGTTTGTTTATCCGCTGTTTATTGTTTTCTCAGCAAATCCCGTGTGGCGTTCTAAGAGCTATTTAAGCTCGCTTAACCACTTTTCTAGCCCGAGAAAACAGCCGACGCTTCGGCTGATGACGCGTTGAATCGTTAGGGAATTTGTTTCAACCAATCAGAAGCACTACCTAGATCTGGGTAGTGACGCGTCATCAGTATGGAATTTCTGCTCTCGTTACTCAGACGTTGTTTTGCGAGGGTTCAAGTGGCGACCTCGCGAGACATCGGCTGTTTTCTTAGTCTACCACTTTTCTTGAATTTGATCTTCTAGTAACGAAGGATCTCTAAAACTAAACAGTGTTTTTTTTTGTGGAACAAGCGACTTGTATCACCCATAAGGGTAAACAAACCTGAAGAAATACCAGATACTACATATAAGCCTCGCTTAAATCCTAAGAAAAATGTAGCTCGTAGTATTTATGAAAGACACTGGGAAGTACTTACACTGCCCGAAAATTCCGTTTTTTTTTTTGTAATAATTCTTAAATTGACGTCAGCGTTGTCATTACCGGTATACTGCAACCTATGCACGCCTTACGCGGTTTCATATCACCTGTCTTGTATTGGCCCCTTTTGCTGTGATTTAACAGCAATTTAAAGGCGATTTTATTACAATTTTGAAATTCCGCATGGAGGTGAGAACGGAACACATGCGGTCTGAAAAAACGAACTGTCAAGTGTCCAATGGGGATCTCGAAACGCAGCTTTTTTTGTGTCTCCAAAAAGCACTTTTCTCCCATCTTATCAAAATCGTTATCAAATTGCCGTAAAATTAACCAAAAGTCGCTAGTAGATTATACAGAGGAGTTGAACTCTCACTTAAGGCACACATATAGGAACAGTAGTGGCGAACTTGCCCCTAGGAAACATGTCCCTTTGTGTGAACTACCCATTTTGCAGTAATTATCTCAGAAACCAAACCAGAATACTGAGCAACAAAACCAAATGTACAGCTTGTCGACGCTTGGCGTGTACAATCAGAGTCAAATGAAAAACAAAAGACAGGCTGACCAAAAAGTGCTGTAATCGACGATTCTTTTACATTTTCGTACCCTTGAAGACTACCAAACAAACGCAATATGATGATCGCACTCCACAGTCTGTATAGGTTACACCAGCATTTTCATAAACGAAGGAAAACAGGAACGCGCAACTTTTCAATGGTTTTGTTGCCAAGACAATTAACCGCTGACCAAGTGTCCCGAAGTTTCAGTCCGCACCTAACTCCCCTCCCCCCCCCCAACAAACCTCTTCAACCCCTAGAAAACCGCCGCCCCAACAAACTTTCGACTCAGGAATGATAATTAAATTAAACCTGTATCAAACTTAAACACGCACACAAAACATGACAGGCTTTGATCGCTTCAGGATTTGTTATGTAAATTAGCTGAAGGGGGATTGAATCCCCCCTCAGTTAATATTAACAGTAACTTAACGCCATGATTTGTCACCTTAAGGATTCAT
>Ga0126336_10000477_pt1 | contig 16389 bp, 5 predicted proteins | sample SidCmetagenome_FD_92530 | JGI IMG/M metagenome (GOLD analysis project Ga0126336, IMG submission 92530) | Coral microbial communities from El Islote,Puerto Morelos, Mexico - Siderastrea C C metagenome | ecosystem: Host-associated > Invertebrates > Cnidaria > Coral | place: El Islote,Puerto... | reverse complement strand
CGTGGAATCGGTCGGCGGTTGAGATCAAACCTGTGAGTCTGTTAGCTCAGTGTGTAAAATGGTAAGTACTTATAGCGTATAAATTTAGATTATAGTTATTGCGGTTAAAAGAATTCAGTTAAAAGAGTGCGTACCTGTGAATCTATAGTCCACTCATCAAAGGAGATTTTTCCATCAAGCAATTCTTTTGTCTTTATTTTTAAGCTTAGCTTAACATAACATGTTCTTACACTGCTTTACAATGAACCTCGATTCTTCAATTATTGGCTTATAAAAGAAATGATTTCGTTTTGCCTTTCGATCTTCATTTCGGAGGGCATTTGTTGAAATGCTCACTTTCAGCAGAAGGATATTCGTGTCGAACAGTGTCTCAGATTGATCGTTGCAATCGTTGTCAGTGAATAATACTTCACTAACCGATTTCTTTTGTGGTTGCAGAAAATGTAAACATGGCGGAGGGCGGTCTCTCTCGATCGGATGAAGGTAAGCCTGTGCCATGAAAATGAGAAAAAAAGGAAGCAGATTGCACTTAAGTCCTTATTACTTCAAGAATTAAAATTTCCTTACGACTTATCTTTGTCAATCTGGGAAGAAAGAAAGAATTGTCTTGAAATGTAGGTTCTGGAACGTTTCGTCACTGTGTTTTATTTTTCACATGAGTAGAGATTTTGTGAGCGCTATTTGTAATGGTAAAGGGAGAAATCGGGCGGGTAATCAAATCAAGCGAGCATTTAGCACAAGGAATATTTGAAATTACGAGCAAATCACCACTGAGTTGTATAAAAGAATGTCCAGTTATTAAATAAATAATCTTCAATAAAAAAGTGAAGATCAGAAGTCCCTATGAACATTCTTAAACTCAAAACATATTTTTAGGGAAACATCAGGAACCCTTCCCAAGCTTTGGAGAATCCTTTTTGACATTCAGCCTTTTCAGAGCACAGACAAAACTCAGTATGAGATTAATAAGGGTGTTGCGATTCTTTGGGTAATTGGTTACATGCACCACCATGAATTTTTACACTAAACGTACAGTATTACAGTAACTTGGCAAAAGTTGTGCTCTTTATTCTTATCACTCAATCACTCAATATACCGGTATCTTCATTGGACTGATTCACACACAAAAAGCCATATCATGAAAGCAAAACTCATGCACGTGTTGTGCGAATTGTCCACTGACAAGGGAACAGCTAGAGCAGATTAAAGCATATTTGGGTGCAGAGGTCAGCTGGTGGTTATTGACATTTGATTTCATGTGCAAGAAGCCCAAAATATTGCCGTTTTATAGTGAGAAACATAGGAAAAGATGGAAAAATTCTGAGGTATAGTCGTTCATAATTATTCACTATGGATTTATTCTGGTTTGAGGAAATTGTGAGTGGTAGTACGTGACGCTTTCAAGAATTATAGCTCATTTAATGAACAGAGTTATGCTTTTGTGCAGGTGAACTGACAGATTAGTATAGTGTGCACCTTGCATAATTATAATAATTGTTGGGAGGATAAATTAGAAGGATGCTTATTCTCACTTGGAGAGCGAACCTTTGCCTCAAATAGCGAGTAAGTAAAGTATAAACAAAGAAACACTGCCAATTTCATAGAATGATTGGTCACAACCAAAGCTTTGGCTACCTTTGTAATCACATGGCCCTGCATGACTTGTATGCCTCTCAGTACAAACCTCAAACTCAGCTAACGGATATATGTTCACTTTATCACCAGGTTTGGACAAACCAGGGAAACCAGGCAAGTTATCACATGAGCTGTTGAATAAGTTTGTATCAGATCCTGTGTTGACTCGGCCTCAGTCGTTACCAGTAGGACGACTGAGTGCACAGTCTTTTCTATCAAGTTCTGAGGAGATTGCAACATCACACGAAAACCTCAATTCAAAGAAAGCAAATGTACAAATCAAGGTCCCTGATGAAAATGAAGAACATCTGTCCCCGAGTAGTGCAGATGAGGACATGCTTTCTGATGATGATGCAAGCAAAGAAAAAAAGAAAAAGAAAAGGAAGTTAAGATGGAAGTGGAGCCCATTTAAGAAGATGAGAAGACTGTTTAGGAGAAAGAAAAGTCCCACAAGAGCAATGTCTTGTGAAGAACTACCTACGGAACGCTTCAAAGCAACGAATTTGTCAACTAATGTAGAGGATGATGACTCTCTAAGGAATCGTGCAAAGTCAGAACCTGCACTAGCAGAGGCTAAAATCAAGACTCCACTTGCTGCCATTGAAGTCTATGAAAGACGAAACACAGCTGATAGTCCTGTTTATAGGACAAATAGTGATCCCTCCAGCAAGGTGAGCAACACAACTACACAGATACATGTAGCTACGAAAGTGATATGTTCCTGGAGGAGTCAAAATGTTTATCAAAGATTTTTCTCAGTCACTTTCATGCCATTCATTTTTTCATGCCTTAATTCCCCCACATTTGCTCCCAAATAAATCAGCAACCATTTCCAAAAGCCTAGTTTGGCCACTGCCCAAGGGGACTGATTTAGTGAGAAAAATGTTGCTCATGATTGATAACTTTGCAATGTGTTCTGAAAATGACTTTAGTAAATTAGTTTAAAGAACTAAGTCAACAAAAGAAGTTGCCAATTTTCTCCCCCAAGAAGAGAGATGAATGATATGAACCATGAATGTGCACTGGTTGAAATGGACCCTGTTAAAGCCTGCCAATTTTGATGGGTATTGGATAAGTCCTGGGCAAATAATATTTTGTCCAGGATTTATGAAGTCACTGCAGTATTTAGCCCTTTGGACATCTTCTTTTCCTGCTGAACCAGTCACAAATAAAACCTTGTGCTCTTCTGTTTGACTATCACTTGAGTGTTTTTGTGTGTCTTTGCTGCTGACATAAGAAACTCATGCAGAACCCAAATGAGGGTGTCTTGCACCGACTAGTGCAATCATAAGTTGACACCTTTCCTAACCAATGAAGTTCTATAAATTACAAAACAAAGACGAGTTGCTTGAGTGTTAGTTATTCATTTATACAAAGCTGAGCTTTTATCATCTTTGCGTTTAATATTGTTCTTGTTCTTTAGACTGCTGGCAAATTGCTTAAGGGCTTAAAGACTACACAAGACAAAAGCCAAGTAGACATTAGTGAAGAACCTGCCATGTCTTCAGATTCCAGCCATTCTTTTACTGCAGGGTTAGACTGGAGTGTGATGAATTCTGACAGTGGAACTGAAGGTACATGTCTGTTGAATCACCAAAAGAAAATCAAAATCATGAATAAATTACCCTGCTCATACCCAACCACATTAATTAATAAGTAGTTTCTGAGTGTGCATTGGATGGGAGCCAGGTTGGTTAATACTTTTCACCTCATAGCCAACAAGTGCTTCAACTAGAAAGCCATGAATGCTGGCATATAAATGCATATATTTTCCTAAAACTCTTGTTTGGAGTTGGGAGTGCAGCTTATCTAAAGGAGCATACAGGAAAAGTGCCATCAATTTCTACAAAATTGCTGTTTTGAGAATATCTATGGTCCATTTTCACCTACCACAACCAAGGATAATTAAATCCTGCATGAAAAATAAGAGAATTAAGAACATTAGCCACTGTTTTTGCAAGTGCAGTACTGGCCCCTAAAAGAAGTCATTTTAGGAGTTTATTGGATTGCTTTCAGTAACCCATTGACTCCTGTGCCACCCACAAATGGCTGTAAAGGACCATAGTCCTTGTTCAGTTTGTGACATCATCACTTTGAGTGACAGCAGATGTTTTTGATAACCATTTGAGGCACCTAACACACTTCTAACAAAAAGTGCCTAATTAAAAAACTGAAGTGCTCACTTAAAACAGTTCAGAGTTACACAGGGAAAAAAAGGAAAAAAATTTTCTTGTGAAATTGATGCAAAACATGGCCTTGGCACCAGTTGACGCTAATCCAGTTGAAAATTTGCTCTTTCCTTAAAGTTTAGTTGAAATCTTTTCTAATCTGAAGAAAGACCATCAAATGGCCTGCAGATTAAAAAAAATCGACTTAAGAACCAAAAACAACGAGACTGAGCACTAAACACTGGAGAGTCAACCAGGTACGGTGTTTTTCTTGTCAAAAAACTAAGTCCAAATTTGCATGCCCGAAATCAAATTGCCAAACAGCCTCGGAGATGGAAGAGAAGTTTAGTTTCCAAGCTGCAGATGAAATTATAGACTTAAATGGACCGGGATTTGAGCAGACAGGAGCCAAATTACGGCATCATTGCCTTAAAATGGTGTTTTTGGAAAATGCTTGGTGTGAATATGTTAAGGAATCTTGTTAGCAATTTGAAGTCTGGCAACATTGGCAGTATTTGGTGGATATGCTGAACAGTATACTTGTGAGGTGTAATCTCCAACTTAACCATGAAACGTTTTTTCCAGAATTGAAGCTTCTAAACTTGGATCAAGTTACTGCTCCTTATATGCCACTGTTTCAGTAATCATTGTGGAATTTTTTGCCAAAGCATTTGCTTTGTGGCTTAAACATTTCAAAGCTGTGGCACTTGACATTGCTTTTCTCAAATGGCTAGTGTGAATTAATGCTGTTAAGGGGGGAGACCCTTGCCATATTTTGTTGCTAACTGGGATTTTTGTGGATGGTATTTTGTCATATGCTGGTTTGTAGCGTTTTGTGCCACTAGATTGGTGAAATGCATGAGGATGAACATCTGAATTTTAAAAGTCAACATTGTGTGTGCATAGCTAATGCCAGTCCCCAACCGCCAATTCCTAAAACTCAGCGGAAAGGAGGTAGAGTTCCGATTTTTATCATGAGTTGGAGATAATTTAGCCTTCTTTATAATCTGACGTAAGCAGTTACTGTTATTTCAAAGAACAGAAAACTTACGGTACAAAATGTGTAAATATACCTACTTATGACATCATAGCTTCTATAATAATGCGAATTTCAAGAAATCAATACGTCGCATTTTGCATCTTTATGATGGTTAAATATTTGTACTGTTTTAAATAACCAAAACTGTAAGCCATTTGAGTTTTAGGTTTTTTTCTGTTCAGGTCACATGACATGCCAACTATGGTTGTGACTTGAAAATCCTGAACACCTTTCCCATGGAACAAACATGGCCAAGCAGCTTATCTGCAGAAGTTAGGGTTTGTGAGATATGATGATTAGGAACTTCCCATAGCAACAATTTGGTAGTTAGGAGTCTTCCCCCTTAAATGCATTGTCATCAGCTGTCAAGACTTGCCTGGAAACATCAGTCACAGGTCATTGACCAGATATTCACACCATTAGCTTAATGCAGATAAGGTTGTTAAGACGTCAGTCCCAGTTTGTCACCACCAAACAACAGTCTTTTATTAAAGTTTAGGCACTAACACATTCCTAATGCATCTTGTAGCTGCTGTTAGTTTTGAGAATCTGCCAAGTGCTTCATCACTTGAGGGATTACAGGCTGCACATGACAGGATCAAAGTAGCACCCAAACATCGTAGACCACCCACTAGAGTACAGCCCAGGAGCTCATCAATGAATCTCAAGGGTAATTCAGTTAAACCACATAGGCGCTCAAAGACTGACCCTAAAGACCTGACTGTTAAACCTGGTGTTGAAACAGAACAAGGAGCCAGAAGTACCAGGAATTCAGATGTTATCAGTGGCACAATATTTGAGGCTTCGGAAGTCAGTGATGAGCAGAGCAAAGAAAGTGTTGTTGCTGATTTAAAACTTAAAGCGAATGAAATTCTCACCAGTGTACCCAAATCTCCAAACGGAAGCAGCAAAGCTGTAGAGAATGAGACAGAAGAAAAGGAAAGTCAGATGCTGACAAATGGAGAGAAAGACTTACAAAGTTCAGTAACTGACACTACAGCAGAGATTGAACAGGTGAAACAAAATCTGACAGATGGTATGGACAATGTTGTTATTAACAAGGAAAACAAAGGCTGTGAGAGTGAACAGAACCTGCGACTTGAAAATTTAGAAGAAGAGGCAAAAGGTAAAGAGAAGGTTCTTAAAGAAATTAATGGCAAAAAAGAAGGAAGTAGACCTCTGCTTGACGTGAGCAGAAGGACTGAATCCCTTAGCATCTTTGAGGTAATGAGCAAATCAAAGGAGACTGAGGACAAGCCACCACTGCGACGAGGATTCTCTCTGAAAAGCTTTGAATCCAAAGAAAAACCTGCTGACCTCAAACTTACAAAACTGGTGGAAAATGAAAAGCAACCTAAAGCTGTTTGTGCTCAGAATTCGGCAGAGAAGATTAATGAGCCCATTTCCAGCCAATTGGAATCAAAGGGCTCCGTACCTGAAAAAGTTTCCCCTGTTGCAAAAGTGGTAAAGAAAGCAAGCGTCAAGGAGGAGAGTTCAGGGCAACCATCCTGGATAGAACTTGCCACCAAAAAAAGCCAAAGACTTTCACAACTGATTGGTGAAGGTGGCAAAGAGGACAATCAGGTAAAAGCTTAATATGGTAGCAGCCTCAAGACTGCAGTGTCAACGAATTTACTGTAAGCATGCAATTTATTGAATATGGCAGTATTCTATTGATTGACTCAGAGCTCCATTTCAGCTGAAAGTGGCAAATATCCAGTCAAACAGGTGATATAAAATATGGAAGCCAACGTTAAACGTCTGACAAACTAGAATTAAATTCCACATGACAAAATAATATTAGGATATTTGATGTGAACCAAGCTGGAGTACATGTGGCTCATTCGGACAAATCAGAGTCAGAATTTCTGGTAACCATAAGTGATCACGGGATGACGAGTATCTAATTTAAAACGTGAGATCGCTAGCAGGAAAATCGTGGTTTATATACACCAGCAGGTTCTTTTTTTATGTGAAGCCCAGGTTAATCTGGGAGGTGAGGTGGCCACCCTTCCAATTTGTAGCGAAGTGGTTTAATTTCCGGCCTCTGCATTGTGTCGTGTTATTTCTTTAGCCAAGAAACTTATATCTATATTCTTATTTTTCTCTCTACCCAGATGTATAAATGGGTACCAACAATACCTCAGGGTAAACCTGTGAGAAAATGCAGGAGGTAACCCAGTGATGGACTGGCATCCCCTCCATGGGGAAGACGTAATGCTCCTAGTCGCTTTCTGGTACAGGGGTTATTGAACCATGGGCTTGTTCAATTCCTTGGCGGATGGAATTTTAATGGATGAAGATGGTGTTAATCTTTCTTGGATCGCCTGAAAGTGGTGAAGGGGTGAACACCTCTATGGAATAGAGCATCAAATAAGAATTATTGAGCTTAGTTTCATGCGCGTACGGGAACCACTCACATTGTCAGCGCAAGCCACATGAACTGGAGGAGAAGCTTTATGACCCAGACTATCCCCTCCCCTCCCTCCATACTTTACATACTAAAAGTTTGTCTGTAAACGTAGAGGAAGTGTAATCAATTGTAATTATAAATGTAAAGAAGATCCTCGCAGTTATTAACGCAACTAATGCAGTTGCGAAAAGAAAGCCTGAAAAAATCAGGCTTGCCGGGATTCGAACCCTGACCTCTGCGATACCGGTGCAGCGCGCTAACCAGTTGAGCTAACAAGCCAACTGGGAGCTGGGAGTTGCGTTAATAACTGCGAGGATCTTCTTTACATTTATTTCTTCATTCCGCCGTTCAAATATATGAATTTCATATATTTATAATTTCAAATGTAATCATGTTATTCTGTTTATTCGTTCGTTTCAGGCTTTATTAAAAGTGGCTACTGGTGCTTCATCTACCCCCGCATCAGCCAGAACTAATGCTGATAATAAACCAACTCCTCTTGTCAAGGAAAAACCCAAAGTACCTGCTAAACCGGAGGGACTATCACACAAGCCCGCTCCGCTCCCTCATCCCAGACGTAAAACGTTTAGTGGCACCACAGAGAAAAAGGAACCGCTTACCAAGCAAGTCAGTCAGGAAAAAACCTCAGTGTATGCTCATGTTGACAAGTGCGCGGTGTGTGGAACAACAGTGTACCACATGGAGAAGTGTAACTTTGACAACAGTGTGCTTCACAGGCAGTGCATCAAATGTACTGTGTGCAAACGACCATTGACAGTTGGCAACTTTGTTATTGCTGAAAGCAAGGTGTACTGTAAACCCCATGCCAAGACGCTGACTGTCTCTACATAGTAAACACTATTAACGCCGATACACGGACGGAACACACATCTTTTTCTTTTCATCTAGCGGGATAGTATTCCCGGGAGGGAGCTCCCTATACGCTTGTCATAGGAGGGACTCAGGTAGTGCCTCTTGTTGTTACTAAGTGGCGTTCATAGGTGTAGGGTTTGGGACCTCTCTGCGGTCAAATTACATTTTGAGCTAGATCCTGGTATCTTATAGATAACCCCCCGTTTCCTTTTTATTAACACTAGGTTAGAACTCCAGTCAATATAGTTCTACTATTTTACGTAATACTTTGTTCTATTCAAGCTTGAATGGAATGCTATTTATTGTTTTATTTAGCGCTTTTTTTACGTACTTTTACCTTGACTTTGCAACTGAGTTGAATCGAAAGATTATAGAAATTATTTTGATCAATGTAATTGTACTATTTTTAAAATTGTATAGAGATGAAAGTAGTATATTTGTGTTCCGAATTCGTGGAGCGTATTAGGTAACCATGCAGCTGATTGTTTCGTTAATAAATTGAACTCGATTATGAAGGGAAAAAATTACGATACTTACAACGCGGTAAAACACAACAGACGAACGTCATATTGAAAAGCAAGCCTTACCTGCAGTATGTGCACATGCCTATTTCTGGACGTTTTTTTGCTCTTGTCGCAACAGCAACAGCATGCTCAAACTTCCCCAGCATATTGTCTTTGCCTTGTGTACATATGTACAAAATCTCAGCATCTATTTTTCCGGAATTAAAATCATTTTCTCACAATTTTGGCCCGATGAAATTTCAACGTTCAGCTTGCTTGCGACGTAGCGTCCTACTTTATGGGTAGTTTTATCCCTCTTGAACTCAACAAAATAGGCCAAAAAGAAGTTAACAGGAATAGTCTAATCAAAAATTTATCGAAACATACCCTTGGATTGTACGTACAGCTACTGAATACTGAATTCAAAGAATAACGAGACCGTTAACGCGAACAGCCCGAAAAGTATAAGCGTTCGAGACCTAGGCACACATACTGTACAAAAGTATGTTAAGGCATCAGTAACGCAATTTAATGCTAAAAACTTTACGGCAGTTTCCTTTGGAATATCGATTGCGGGCAGTGAATGTGAAACGAAGATTGCTTCGCTTGTCATCATGGTTTTAACTTATGTGGTTTGAGAGAGAGAAATCGCGCAAAAGGTTTAACCATGGTTATAGCGTATTCTATGGGCATGGCTGAAAAACTTTCAGAATGGTTAGCGGTACTAAACACGGGCTTTTGAGCTGAACTCGAACTGAAATGGTTGCCTTGTGTCAACGATAATGGCTAAGCCTAACGTTTCGGCGTTGGGTGGTTAACTTTTTTTGCGTTTTAAAATGGCTACGTTTAAGATGCTTTCAAACTTTAGTTGAACAGTAGGGAAAATTCCCTAAACTTCAGCGCACAGACTCTGTGCCGACTGTTAGTCGTGAGGGCCCTGCCAGTAGGGAACTCAAGCTGCGAGAACGTTGACTTCACGTTTTCTTATTTGTCGCGCTTCTTCTCGGCACTACGAATAGAAAGATTCGTCTGGCTTAATGTACTGTTGTCCTGGAAACGGAAACAAAAGAAAGAATCAAATTTTCGTTGCTGTTTGGTGCTTCCCGGACGTTACGTTCTCTTTGCATAAGTTCCGTAATACTTGATACCACTACACTCGATGGTTATCTTACAAGCGTTTGTTTGAAATCCGGCATTTATTTAAAACATCCTGTCAACCCTGACGCTTATACGCACTGCTACGGAATTCCACGTATCATATTAGTTTTCACAATATTCTTTCGTCGATTTGTATTTCATGGTTTTATCCAGTAACTTAGATAGATTTAAAATATCCTTATCCTGTCCGGTGCTCTAATAAATTGTGATGTCTAAAGGCAGTAGAGTCCCGTTATCTCAAACCTTGTGGAACCGGGGATAGCTTGCATAACAGGCGTTCATTTAGCCGGGCGCGAAACGCGTTGGCTCGACCAGGAATAAGCAGATAAGGTTCGAAGACGGTGTCAAATTACAACTTCTTGATCAACAAAGCTGTAGTATAAAATCTAACATATAGAACAAAGCTACGATACTCCTTTTTTGTCATTCTTGTGGTCTTCTTTCGACAACAAAACAGTAGTTCTTTAATCGTTTCCTGAACTCTAAACCATGGTAGGTATCTTTCCAGAAGCAGATGAGACTTTCGCGTCTCCGTGACGTCGGTTCGAGACACTGAGGGAAAGAAAGAACCCTCTCTGTAGTGAAGGGGAGGGTGCAGACTCGTACCCAGTCGCTATTAATGAGTTTGGGGGAATTAAAGGTTCTATTGAGGCGCGCGGGGTGACATGGGAAGGGGCGAAGGGAAAATCGCACCCAGCGCGCCTCAATAGAAGCTAGTCTTCTTCCCCTATCCCCCAGACTCATAAATAGCGACTGGGGGGGGGGGGGAATATGATTCGTTTTCACAAGGTTTTCGAGGTATCGGTGGGGCGTTTGTAGAAGCTCGAGATATCCGAGATAAAATAAGTGTTACTTTGAAGCAAATACCTGGGGCCTGAGATAACGGACTCAGTATTGATTTCAGGAAATGTGGGGTGATGCCATGAAATGACTGACCTTACGTGAGTCAGGGACCTAAAGCCGCGGCGTACATAACAAGAATTATATAAGAATTATAGAAGCTTTTTGTGCACTTCAAGTATTGAATCAAATGCGAGAAATTGTATTATTTTTTCTGCAGTTACATGTGGTCGCACCGTATTAACCCAGGAGATAGAATCCAGATTACTAAGCAGAGAATCCAGCTATCAACATGATATCACTTGCTGCGATCCCTGAACGTGTAAAACGAGCCCGCCAGCAACATTTGTTTAGAACCATTTTGCATGACTTTTAAAGATTTTTGGTTTTGTAACTGTACACACTACTATGTATAGCAGCAAATTCTAGCGTATGATTGTTTGACTTTACTTCATTCCTCAGGATTCCTCCATTTCAACAATTTCAGTCATGGCAGATCGATCAAGTTTTCTCCTTCTTCCCCGCTTTTCCCTCTCTTTAGTCTCTCCTTTTTTAAATAGCAATCAATTATACTGAGCTATTGGTTTAGGTTAGCCATGATAAGTTTATCAACGAAAAATAACCGCTTCGATAGCGCCTTTGGGCCTGGTCGCAGGTTATGTGCTGCATCATTCTTGTGGCCGGGAAAGATGTTGACATGATCCGTTTGTGCTAAGCTTGCTGCCAGCCTTTTGAAGCCAGTCGCGCAACCACTGCATAGGAAGGGCGATGCAAGTGCATGAGCAGTTTATTTGCTTTCTTCAGTTGCAAATTTCGATTTACCAGAATCCGAACCAGCCTGCTATATTTATACAGGACTGTTAACAGTCAATTCTTCACACTGTATGACGATGGATTGGCTGCAAAGTGACATCACATGACCCTTCACCTTGACAAATGCCATTTTGTAATGAATTCGTCTTTACTATTTCGGCAACAGTAGACAGTTGTTGGTGGTTGCTTCATTAAGTCGCACAACTTTTTCAGTTATTTCGTGCACTCTGGGCAGCGTTGTAGTCCGTTTTCATTACACGCCGTACATCGTAGAACGCTAATCTGTCTAGAAAGTCTTGTTTTTCGTGATCTCTTGCTTCCATGACACTGGATACAGTTGATGTAGCGAAAACCACCACAGCGTTGGCATACATCACTATTCCGCCTCTGAAAAGGAAGAAAAGCTAAGATGATAATGTAAAACTGTAGAAACGCTTTTCTGTTACGGTAATCGGGCCTTAATCATACATGGGGTGTGATCGTGGACTACGGTCGTTAGCCGCTAATGTAACTGCCGCGCCCCCTCCCCCGACAGTCCCATCTCATCGTCAGAAGGAGCAGGTGTCCTACTAAACATAAGACCAAGTTGAACTGAATTTTCAGAAGCGCGATTTGTGTTCTTCATACATTAGAAGTTTGGAGATCATAATAAAGAATATTGATAGGAATTGCCGTACACATCGTATCCCAGCCGCTTGTTTACTCCAAAACAGGATTTGTGCTTATATTTGTTTGGCGTCATATAACTGTTGTCCATCAGACGAATTGTCTTCTGTCGAATAAACTGACCGGAGCACCAATACTGTTTTACGTCGCATTTTTCTTTTTCTTTCTTTTTTCACTAAAAAGGAGACTTTCGTTCACAGTGAAAAGCGATTTTTCTAGTTAAACTAACGGTCACCATGAATACCTTGAGCTGAGAGATATAAATTACATATTTTCTCTTTAATAATGACGTTGTCATGCCGTTATTATACTAGTATCTTGCAGGAAAGTGTCTCCTTCCTACCTCAAAGTTTTCAAGTAATCTCTTCAGCTCTCCAGTTTCGTTCAAATGTTCTAATTCTTTAACACCCTGACGACGAAAAAGAGATATGAAGATGCAACAAAAATTAAACTAAACTGTTTATATTTTTGATATAAGTGAGTGCTGCTTTTTGGGTTTTAAATATGTTGTACTCCGTCGCTAATCATAGCAACTTCATTGAAAGGGCCTTTTTTTTCCTCAGATGAAAATTGTTGATTAATAAATTACTACATATCGGAAAGTTTGAAACACTTCTGGCATAACGGTTTGGAAAAGTGTGTATCACATATTGAGTGGTGGGTTTACGAAAAAATCTAAAATGCTATAAGCTGAAGTTATAGTTATTTAACTTACACAACTCCTTGCAATCACAAGTGCGAAGATAGATTATCTAGAGTTATCTAAGTGCAACTTACTTGAACCATTATATTTAAATGTCGATAATATAGCCATCTAGTTCTGGACGATCACGAAAGATAAGGTGTTATGCAAATGTATCCACAATGTGTCTTGAATGATTATAAGAATATCAATAAGTAACTTCAGCCATGGATAATCCACACCGATTAAAATGCTAAAAACGCCGGCTAAACAATTCACTAGGTTGTTATTAAAGGATATAAAGGTCTTAGGAGATTAAGCGAAACAAGAGAACAAATATACTTAGAATGACGAAACAAAAGCTAACTTTATATTAACTTAACCTGCATGATAAAAATTCCCACATATTTTATTTTGGTTTCAGTCGAGAAAGGACAGTTTTAATAGATCTGTGATCGGAATAATAATATCCGTCAATTATCACAAAAACGATGAAATCGGTTTAAAGTAAACTTAAAACAAACCAAAAGCTACGCCTCACCCCTAGGGAAGTCCCATTTATAAACACATGTGGCACGGACGCGTTCTGTTTGCCCAACCGTATGTCAAGCTGGCCTTGATAGTCCTTCTGCATAAATATATCTCGCTCGTCCACTTTAAGTCCTAGATTGTCGAATAACTTTCTGACGTATGCGCACTCTTCTACTGTTGAGCGAATGCCTCCCATTGATGTTGTGTACACAACGATTTTCCCTTCTTCTTTTTCCTGCCAAGAACATATTTAATAGTGAGCTGGGATATTCAGAATCTCCGACATTGAACATCACCTCATCACACAGATATAACTCTCCTCGCATAAATAATTAACAACAAGCGAAGTTAAATACTTTAAATTTGAGTTGAGTTATCTTGAACAGTTGTGTCCTACCTCAAAAGTTTCTCCAACAAAGCTGAGTCGTAAAAACTCTTTCCTTTCTCTGATCATATTCTTGAATCCTCGGATCGTACCGGTTGGCCCAATAATTTTTGTTTGAGACGAGTCACAATTCGACCGAGTCTTCCTTTCCAAGCCATCCTGCGGAAATTGTTGCGACGAAGCGGCCGATTCTCCGTTTACATGATTAAACGATGTGAGTTGGACGGCATTTTCAGAGTCAAGTTTGGTCTTATCCGAACGAAACATCGTCGAAAACTAAACTACGAGTTTACACGAAATCCTACATCGGAAGAGGTTTCCAATCCATGACAATTCTTCAAAATGATCAAAAATAAGATGACATTGTGAGCTGAACAATAGCTGTCCAATTGCGCTTTGTTGGTTGTTTTGTAGTTGGTCATTAAAGCATGATGCAACTGCGTACGGGCTGGGAATGTCAACTGCTTTGACCCAGGCTAAATGACACTATCACCAAAATTGCGTCTCCTGATTGGTTGAAACTTAGTTGTCCGCACATATGCATTTTAAAATAACATGTCAAACCAAATGTCCACCGGTTTACTTCACCGTGTGTGAGGTATTTATTTTGAAAGGCAAAAAGAGAAAATGGAAATTGCAGTCTTGTTTATATATGCATAGTCAAAAATCAAAAACGTTGCTGATACAGTAATGTTTGCCCGTGGAAACATTCTGTTTTCAGATCTAATTTAATGATCGGGTTGCTCTTGGGAAAGAAGGATTCAGGAGAAGTTTTATGACGTAATAGAGTGGAGGAAAAACCCGGGGTAACTTAATACATATTAAACATGCGTGATTAAAGAGTTACGAACATTGACATGGATACCGTTTAACACGGTCTGACACTGGTAGAAATCAATTTACGAACACGGTAAGAAAAAACTATAACAATGACTACACTAAAAGGGAGTAAAAGTTTACCGAATTAATGCTACCTTCGATTATAATAATTTCAATAATTTGCGTTGTTAACGCCTTCTTCCTTGGATATTGGTAAACCGCATCAGCACTAAATTTGGCCACATCTCCTTGCGATATTTTCGATCATTAATCAGCGACTAGTGTCTGCCTACGCTGATGAAATTACCCAATGTTTCGCATACAAACAATCTTCAAGACAAGACAAGATGATAAGATAACACAAAACAAGACAAGAAAGGCAAGACAAGATGATTTATTCAACTTGAACGTTTACATTGGATCACACAAATAGTGCAAAGTTAATGTAAACCGACAAGTGTTTATGAGAAAAAAAGGATATCAACATCTATATTGAGAGTGCGAGCTAGGATCATCCAGATAGCATAAGCTTATCTAGATGGTGGATGACTAGAGTGTTACAGACTGCTAATAAAAAGCTAATATATCGTGGTTAGAGAAACTTTTCTAGAGTTCCTTATAAATGCAGTTAGCAAGTCGGCTTCAGTTATATAAGATCAGGGAAGATTATTCCAAGCCCTTATCATTAGAGGGTAAAAAGAGTTCCTGTAGTAATCACATTTACTAATAGGTAATATAAATCCATGGTTTGATGGCCCCATAGAGGTGCCATGTTATACAGCTTGAAGTTTTGCTTTACATGGATGAAATGAAAGATATGCCAGACTGACTGATCACGAGAGGCCCGATTTGGCAGGATTAGCGACAACTTAAAATTCAGTGAAATTGTAACTTCTTGTATCTGGCAAAATATTTTAATGCTCTTTCATTTTCACTGCTTTCTACCAGTCTTATCTCAAACTGAGACTTAATTTATCCCGGAAAGTGTCAAAATTAAATAACGGGATCCTTCGGCAGAGGGAAGCGACACAAAGGAAGCCGTGTATATGATCCGAATACCAGGCCTCTTACGCTGGTGAAATTAACGAAACCACTGACTCAACATACACAAGCCACTGATAACATTCTGAGTACCAAAGGAGGGTCCCTAGAGCTGCAGATTTTTTCTACTGTGGAGCCCTGATCCCAAAGGCTTATACTCTGGCTGGAGACCGGAATGACTTCCAGATTAAAATTGCGAGAGAAATGTTCACAATGCTAGGTTATTACTACTATTTATTATATAGACAAGAGTGTTTTAGTGGAAAATAGACCACTCGTAAAGTTCATACGAAACTACATCCGGGACTCGAGTGGCGTATTCTCCATATCCTCACTAGTGAGGATATCGATGACGTCATTTCCCACTCTTACACTGTTGTTTGTGCAAAAATACTCTTGTCTATATCATAAAAAGAAAATTTCACGGTGGCTTGAAGATATGAAATTTATTTTCTCGTGGCAAGAAACAATATTTTACCCACTCGCTGCGCTCGTTCGTAAAAAATTGTTCTTACCACTCGAAAATAAAATTCATATCTTCCCGCCGCCGTGTAATGTCCTCTATATATTTCGCCATGTTCACCTAATGACGCGAAAGTAGGGATGACTTAGATAAATGCTGCCAGCTGAGGGGAAATTGGTGAAAGGAGATCCTTCAAGAGGAAGATAGATCCCACTGGGTCCGAGAGATTTTAAAAACTTTAAGACGGAATCCATCAGGAAATTGAGTAATCAGTGGACAAAAACCTTGTACCAGAATAATTTAAAGTTTATCGCATTCTTTTTTACACTTTTTAAGAGCTATAGACGTAATTAGTTATCT
>Ga0126336_10000476_pt1 | contig 16395 bp, 15 predicted proteins | sample SidCmetagenome_FD_92530 | JGI IMG/M metagenome (GOLD analysis project Ga0126336, IMG submission 92530) | Coral microbial communities from El Islote,Puerto Morelos, Mexico - Siderastrea C C metagenome | ecosystem: Host-associated > Invertebrates > Cnidaria > Coral | place: El Islote,Puerto... | reverse complement strand
GGTTCGAAAAAAATATATCTGATATATAAATCCTATCGACGATTCCAAAAAATTGAACACATTCAATTCACGCAGAGTACGTATTTAGAACGTATTTAGACTGACCTGTATTACAAACGTTTTGTACATGAACGCAAATATGTTCAATTTACCACGTATGAATAGAAACATAGCAGGAAGGAGAAACACCGTTCACTTTCTTTTTTTCTTGACTCGTTTTCGTTTTCTAACGGCCAGGACCGTTTCAATTTCTTTCGATAACTTAATTCTCTCCATAAGGTCATGGAGTCCCTCGCAGCGATTCCACCTTTCTCGCGCGAACCAGACTACGATGGAGCGACAATTTGTGTCCGCACCGGGTCCTAGATACTACAATTGTAACACGACCAAAACGAGCGTGGTCCTCCCCATAAGGGCATAATTTGGCTGGTGTCCAGTGCCGACCGCAGTCAAATGGGACTATCGGGATCCTCACGGATCCATGGCAGCCTATTTTGAGACTGCTTTTGGGACACGAGGTATGTGCAATTGGTTTTGAGAAAATCACTTGTATGTGTTCCTTTTGTCAAGTCGCTAAGTCAGAATGGGAGCCTAAACTATAATTGTGGGTAAATTCGAGCGAATTCCGAAAGGTGTCGAGCGGTGATAGTGGCTAAATCGGGCCAAATGACTCCTTCCTTGTCAATGTATTATACACGTACTAACACAGTTAAGGAAATGGACCTAAAATTGCCCAAAATGCTTTGTAAGGATAGCAAACAACACCATGTAATGTTTCATGAACTTTGTTCAGTTGGTTCGTTGTTATGTATTGCTCAAAATGTTCGGTTCAAAATCCCATACAAAGTCTTATATTTTGAAACGCCATTTTTAATGATATTCACATATTATGCTTGGGTGTCCTGCGTCGGAAACCGGGATTTTTTGTCAAAGGCACAAGGTTAAGTGCATTAAAGCCAGTCGGAGCTTTAAATCGACAAACCAAGCACATAATAACATACATTAACACAGTGTTCATGTTTCTAAGCGTTTTTATTTGACTTTCTTCCGTTCAAAAAGCCTTAGTTATCGTATTCACAAAATCCTTTGTACACAACCGAAGCGGCCATTAATATTCAGCTAGCACAGGTCCGCAACACAAACAGAGGATGGTAAGCCTGTGGTCTCAGTATCTGCTTTGGATTACAACATTGGAATTTTAGTCATGCTATGACTTTGTTCGAATTAGCTAGGAGGTCAGAAGGCTTCGATCAACAAATAAAGTCAGAGAAACACAGCTAAAAACTAAGCGGCGTGGAATTAAAAAAGTGAACTCTTGGTTCTTGATCTGACGTCACAACTACGGCTCGCCCCAGGTTCCTCGCGCTCAGACTTGAACCAAATTTTTCTTGAATTTAACAGGGCAGGGAAAATCGAAAATTTAACCAAATCAAAAAATTTTTGCGAAGAAATGTTCCAGTTGACAACAGAATTTATTTAGCCGAAAAAAATTCTAGGGGCTAGGTACACTTTAAATAAACGCCCCCGGCGTTTAATCGAGAAAATACGGTACTCAAGAGCGGTACTGTCTTATGTAAGACGCATGGGCATATTAGTCTGCTGAATGTCACCTACGTGTGGTTTTGTCTCTTAGTTTACAGTATTTAAGATATGAACCTCAAGGGTTTGTTAAGTTTGGGTTTCTGTATTTGTCTTGTATGACGCATGCGCAACTGAGTAAAGCAACTAATAGGATTGAATGCGAAATTGGCTGTGTTGTCTAGTTAGTGATTATGGTTAAAATTTTTTTAGCGCAGGAGTTTTGTTATGGGAATTGACATTTTGAGGGATGTAAAAATGTGGGAGTGAATATATCACGCTTCTGTGAATGTGATTTGCTTTGAAAGTTACGTTTTGTATAGCAGTGGTGTAATATTGTGCTGCGTGAGAGGCAGTTTCCCTTGGCGTTTTATGGGGACGGTTTCCGAAGTGGATTGTAAGTTTTCTCATTGGGTAACCTGTATTTCGCAGAGGAGAGAAACGACAGTTGTGTTTGCAGTTTATTACCGCGGTAAGGAACGGTGGCTTAGGAAGAGAAGGGATTGGCACTATAATGATGATGCAACTAGTGGATTGCACCATCGATACATCATAGTTCTTGAGAAGGAAGAGAGATGAGCGCTTATTTGAACAAGAAGTTGATTTTAATTGCATAAAGACGAAGAAATTGGTCATTAGTAAGGAGATCAATTAATAAGGTAGCTGTTACGAGTCTTTAAGATTAGAAAATAACTGAATATTATCGTGCGATGCTTCCCCTGGTGTTGTGCCTTGTCGTGGAGGGGAGGCTTGTGTGTCCTTACCACCCTCTGAGCTGTACTGGCGGAAGCCTTGTGCTCCTGGCAGGTTTAACCATGCCGGATTGGTCTGAGGGAGAGGAGACAGACGAAACAACACCCTGGTCCCCCAGGTTGGGGGTTGGGCGCGAGACTAGCATCTCCACCCCATAAAAAAGAAACAGTATTGCTACAGAAACGGAAGTAAGGGAATTTACAACTGCCGGTGAAATGAGAGATGCAGGCCAGGTAACTGGATGTATGAGGGATAGGGATGAAAGCCAGTCGGATAACTCCAGCCCGATAGCTAATCTCCTTACATCAATAGAAACTATATATGTTAGATGTTAGAATGTGCGGACGCTATACCCGGCTGGGAAGCTCGCACAGACCATTGAAGAGATGCACAACTACAGAATATGCCGACTCGGAATCCAGGAAACACGCTGAACAGGATCTGGTAAACATATGCTGGCCACGGGAGACACCATCATTTGGTCAGCCCGCCAGGATGACATACATCAACAGAGGGTTGCACTCATTGTGGACAAAGAAGCCTCACGAGCGTTACTGGAGTGGACACCCATCAACGAAAGGCTCCTATACATACGTCTCAACTCCAGATTTGTGAAACTGTCCATTGTTGTGAGCTATGCACCCATTGAGGGCGCAGAGGAAGAGACTAAGGATGACTTCTACGACATTCTGCAAGCAGGCTGTGGAAAGAATACCAAAACAAGACGTTCTACTGCTGTTAAGGTGATTCCATGGAAAAAGAAGTTGTAATGAGAATTTGTTGAAACTTTGCACAGTTACTAGTTGCACCTAGTACATTTAAAAAGTACTACGGGGCTGTAGTATATAGGTACTTTGCTATCTCTAGACAGCAATATTAAAAAAACCTATCCTTGTACTAGAGACACCCATTACTTCAACAAAGTTATAACTAGCAAAGAAATATAAGCATTATTCTTATGATAGAGGTACAATGTTACAGTAAAACGTCTTAAAATTGCCGTAACAAGGAAACTAATTTGAAATAATGGGCAAATCGAGCGTCTGCACGGTTCCAGTGAAACGCCTAAAATCTGACTGTAACAGTGAATCAACCGGGATATTTCAAAATTGAATAATGAAAAGTTCTTCAAATTTGAATATACCATGTAAAGTTGTATTTTCCTTAAATAAATGGAATAAAAAAGTGGGGTCACCGAGTTCGTTTAGGAGAAATCGACCATTTATTTCTCTGAACAGCTCAGCTTCCATAGAAAACCTATCAAGTTCCGAACGCCCGCGCGCTCGTGCGCTCGCTAATCACGCAAAAATGATGCGCAGAAAGGATGCGCAATGCAATTGAATGGAATCGCCTTAAGCGACTTTAATGCAAGAGTGGGAAGTAATAATGATAATCGAGGGAACACTCTGGGAAGGCATGGGGTTGGAGATATAAACGACGATGGTGAAAGACTATGCGACTTCTGCGAACCAAACCGTCGTACAGTGGGTGGTACCCTCTTCCAGCATTAGAACATCCATAAGCTGACTTGGAAATCTCCGGACGGGACAACAGAAAGTCAAATTGACCACATCATAATAAACAGCAGATGGAGGCGCTCACTGAATGATCTCTGGGTTAGGGAGCGGCTGACACAGGAAGCGACCACCATCTCCTCGTAGCAAAACTGAGACTGAAACTCAGAAAAGTGAGCCACGGTGACTGCAGAAAGAGGCGCTTGACACTACCAGGTTCAGCAACCCAGAAGTGAGCAAAACGTTTGCAATTTCCCTAAAGAACAGATTTAGCGTGCAACGCAGAGATGACGATCTACAATTTCAATAAAGCAATAAAGGAGACGAGTAAAGAAATTCTAGGATACCGGAAGAAAAGGAAGGAAGAACGGACCAAGGACGCAACCTGGACGAAGATTGACGAACGGAAGTTGATTAAAAGAAAATTGCTGAATGCTACGTCCCCCCCGCCTCAAGGAGCATTTCTCCACAGAGTATTCGAAGAAGGGAAAAGAAGTGAGGCGGAGTTGCAGACGTGACGAGTGACATTATATTGATACCCTGGCTACGGAAGCTGAGACGGCTGCAACAAAAAATGACATGAGGACCCTGTACAAGAGCACCAAAAAATGAGAGGGAACTATGGAACAAGCCAAGATAAACCGGTCAAATGTACCGATTGCAGGAAAGTCAACCGTGAGAGAGAGAAAATGAACAGGTGGAAGGAGCACTTCGAAACAGTCCTCAACAGGCCGGTACCATTGCAAACTCCAGACATCACTGAAAGTGAGGAGAACATTGACATTTCCACAGACCCTATTACAGTAGAAGAGGTAAAACACGCCATCAAGAAGTTGAAATCTGGGAAGGCACCAGGGAAGGACGAGATATGTGCAGAAATGTTGAAGACTGGTGGCGAGGACACTGCTAGGCATCTGTGTCAAATATTACAGAATATCTGGGAGACAGAACAACCACCAAAAGTCTGGGAAACAGGTCTCATTATTAAACTACCAAAGAAAGGCGATCTCAGCAACTGCGGGAATTAGAGGGGCATTACACTTCTTTCCTTAACAAGTAAATTCTTCTGTCGTATTCTGCTTAATAGGATTTCTGAGGCTGTGGATGAGAACATCAGAAATGAACAGGCAGGCTTCAGGAAGGGGAGATCATGTATAGACCATATCTTTGTCCTCAGTGAAATTCTTGAGCAGTCCGCAGAATGGAACAACAACCTCTACGTCCTATATGTTGACTTTGAGAAAGCTTTCGACAGCTTGCACGGTGAAACATTATGAAAAAGCCTTAGAAGTTATGGTCTTCCTGTGAAGATTGTCAACATCATCAGGATGTTGTATAAGGATTTCCAGTGTAAAGTGGTCTGCGGACAACAGCTTTAGAGTCCAGACAGGGGTCAAATAAGGGTGTATTTTGTCCCCCTTTCTCTTCCTTCTGGCCATGGACTAGCTCATGAAGAGAACAACAGCTGAAAAGAAGAGAGGGATCCAGTGGACACTCAATTCAGTACTTGAGGATCTGGATTTCGCAGACAACATTGCCCTGCTGTCCAGTCGCCATAGTGACATCCAAGAGAAAATGAACCAACTTGCCTCACGTGCAAGCCACATTGGCATGAAAGTGAATGTTGGGAAGACAAAACTGATGATGTTGAACACAACAAGCAATCAACCAATCACCCACAATTGGAAGAAGTGGACGAGTTTACCTACCTGGGCAGCAAAGTCTCTACAGATGGCGACAGTGCAAAGGCAAACCAAGGCAAACCAAGCCTTTGGGACTCTTAACCCAGTGTGGAAATCAACCAAGCTAAATGTGCGAACCAAGATCAAAATTTTCAAGAGCAATGTGCTGTCTGTCCTGTTGTACCGAAGTGAATGCTGGAAGGTGACCCGGGAAATCTCCAGGATACTTGATGTCTTCCAAACTAAATGTCTCCGACGCATCAAGCGTATCTTTTGGCTAAACAAGATCAGCAACAAAGACCTGATGACATCCTGTAATCTGGAACCACTTTCTGTTGTTGTAAGAAAGAGAAGGTGGATATGGCTGGGCCATGTCCCACGGATGGAAACGGACTCACTACCAAGGGTTGCATTGAGGTGGACACCCCAAGGAAGGCGTAGAAGAGGCAGGCCCAAGGTGACTTGGCGAAGGACGATGGTGAGAGAGCCGAAGGAGTGCGGTCTCAGCCTCGAAACAGCTAGACGATGGGGGAAAGATCAGCAGCAGTGGAGGACCCTTATACGGAAGCACCATGGACACTCTGGGTTGTTGAGTTGGTTGGGTTTAGGTAATTTTGTAAGTGCGTATTCTGGTACGGAGTCGTTTACGTTGCGAATTCCGAGTCAACCTGTTTACTTTCGCAAGGGGATTGCCGGGTTTGCAAACCGGATTTAAACATCACGTCATGAGATATGCCTTAACGTGCCCCAGACTCTGACTTTCTGCTCGAGCTCGTGTTTTTCAAGCGTTATATTTTGATTCTACTGCTATGTTCACTGTTTGTATTCACGGTCTAGGCACAACAGTAAATATTTCGTCTTCCCTGTGTAAGCATTCTCCGTTGTGGGTGAATTTATACCGACATTCAACGTTTGAGTGAATTTGAGTTTTTCAGCAGAAATAAAAGCGATAAGAAAGATGAGCTGAGTCATCAGAGTTTAAACATTACGTCATCCAGTAACGCTCCCGTCAAAATATTGTGTCACACAATCACACTTTTCGTCACGCCGGCTCGTATAACTACAGGATCGCGCTAACATTTGTGAAACCTAGGGGTGGGGAGGTTAAGAATGGCCGGTTAAAATGCCCATTGGGCTTTCTTGTTAATTCAAAAAGATGACCGTGACTGAACAAAGCGTCATGCTATCTAGTTACGCGTCAGGTGAAATTCTATCAGCAAGACGAAAGGCCGACAATGGTCGCCCGAAGGGCGACGTTATCGGAAAGCGAAGCTTTCAGAAACGAGGCACGAAGCTATTTTAAATTACTGGTGATATTTCTCATTGAAAATATCGTATGTAGCAGACCCTTAGTTGAATAATTCAACCGTTCAGTGAAAGTCTGAAAGTTTTACTAACCTGAATGCGCCATCTCCGTTGAGCCTTAAGTTCGCAATGGAAAGGGAAATTTCTTCTTTATTTTTTCTTCTTGAATACTGGACTTGCCGCAGACTACTTATACTCAGAGACCCAGGGGTAGTTCAGTAGTCTGGGCGGACATATGCAAAGTTATCCTTGCAAAAAATGGCGCAAAACAAAGCTTTCAAAAAAGGGCGAAAATACCTCTGGCAACTAGGTCTCAAAAGACCATGCCGTTTCCAAACGGCACTGCAAATTCTGGCTCCTCATTGGGCAGTAATCCTTTGTATTATACTGCTCAAAAATCGGCGCGCAGTAGATCTAGAGTCACTTCCGTGGGTTCTTACAGGGATCAGTACGTGGAGGACATTTGAGCGCCACATTATTTTTACATGTTGAAATAAGTCTTCGGGCTCCTTCCATGGAAAACTGTACCGTAAATCTGCTTGGAAGCTTGAGGAAAGGAATTTGTCCGGTTCGCGTCAAGAAGCAATTCACCAGAAAGTTAGTACTTGTCGAAGGTATCGTACTTTACTGTTTGAAACCTGTGTTCCTTCTGATGATTTGGAATTCTGACTTACATATAAGCTGATATTTTGGGGAAAACGATACAAGTTCTGTTCTGCAAAAGTTCAGGCATGGTTTTTACGTATCACGAAACGTGCCTGAGATTCGGATGAGATCGAAATCTAGTATGGCACACACTCCTTCGCGTTTGAATACACGAAAGGGACTTGAGCTTTATTGTTTGCCAGATTGGGCAAGAAAATGCAAGGGATTTTTCTGCCCTATGAGAAGCCAGGGTTTGCAGAGCCGGAAGATCTGCAAGTATAATGAGCAACAATTTCGTGAGAGGCGAAACTGGAGGGTTTTTCATGGACAGAGCTTTCCCAAAAATCGACAGAGTTTCCTAAAAATCGTGCTTAATTACGGCAAAAAACACGTGTAAGTAAGAGGATAACAGGGAAATTGCAAAAAACATATCAGTTTGTCCTAAAGGTCTCTTAGAGAGTTTTTTTAACAATAGGCTGTCTTTACTGAAGGGCGTGCTAGTCTGAAGAACGTGAAGGCGAAAACGTTTGCTGTAGTATGTGTCAGTTTGGAGAAGGCACTGCATGAGAAATGCTTTGAAGTAAAGCACATTGTGTCTTGTCGTCATCAAACGGTACGAAGTTCAGCAAACAAATAATGTTCTTCGAGTGGTGCAAGCAACAGTGATGTCAGATAATAGATGATCTTGAAGAATCTCGTCTATCACCCAGGCCCAGAAGTTCAAAGACGCAATAGACATTTTCGGGATGACTGTGAGCTAAATTGAAGGAAAACGTTGAAAAAAATGGGAGGGGGGGGGGGAGCGATTAAGGGAACAAGCAAAATGATATCAGTCTGGGAAATGGGAAACCTGACCGAAATGAAAATTGAAGAACAGTCGAGTTTGTTGCTGGAAAACAAGGATAAACTTGACAATTTTCGAAGTTAACAAGGGAACATTTACCCTTTCCAAGGAGGCCAGTAAAACGTAATCTCACTGAAAATGAAAGCAGACAAACGGAAAGCAGGCATTTCGCATTAAACTATATAATCACCAAACGTAATTTATATGGCAAAACAAAAGCTTGCTTGCTTGAATGTGCGGTCTTTTATAGTGAGCTGAGTGTGGCGAGATCATGGTTTCCCATCTCTGGTCAACTCGACTTGTCATGGCCATAGACCCAGATGTACCCTGTTTCCCAACCCACTTTTACCTTGGCAGTTTGTTTCGCTAACCGGACACTTAAAATGTTAAGTCCTGTACGTACGTGACATACTTATGCAGGCGATTCATATGTGAATAAATTATCAGTGCTCCTGAAAATTCATAATACGTATTCAGTGATATTGGCAATAATTACGTCGTGACAATGGTTGTGGTGCTACTTTTATGCTTCACTTTTAACCTAGCTTTCTCAGGTAAGTCTAGAAACTCAGTACAATCGGGTACTCGAAACAAATGTAACGGCAAGCGTACATGACTCCACGAAAGTGGAGCGAAGACAATTTAGGAACTGTTCTCATTCGATAAGGAAGCAACGAGAACGTGACAAATTTGGCCACTTCCAAAGGAATTTTGACCAAACTGGGTCTTATCGCAGTCTGTTAATTGCAAAATCAGTGATATGCATGGTCTATGTGTTTAATGCTTCTTTGTTGTTTGTAAGTAAGCCGTATTGGTATCAATATTTCCTGTCATTTTCATCGGCCTCGTTGTCGCCTGCGAATACTGTCGCTTCCGTCATTGCTCCTGGCAGCTAATGAACAAGATTTAAGTCATCTTTTCAGAGATATAAGAACTAAAATGGTAACTTGATCACTGTAGTGATCAATAATAGTCATTCAGGACATCGCTCCTTCTCCTTACGATAATTTAGGCCTCGTCAGTTATGGCCCTTAGATGACTGTCTTAGATCCGGCTAGCTGTCGCTGCAGCCCTTTCGTTTCCGGTTGACTTGACATCTTGTAATGGAAAGTCATTATAACACAGATAGTCTCATCTAAATATGCAACTTTTGTAGAAAACAGGGTCAAAAAGTGCCAAAGCAAATACGTTCTACTCCTTTTAACAGCTTTCACTTGAAAGCTACATTTTAGTTGTATCTTAGTTGTATTTGAGCATCTTTTGAGTTTTATCCACGGAGCCAAAATGCTAAAATCGGCCTGTATTTTGTTATTCCATCGGCACTGTCGTCAGTGGGGGACTGAAAGGGTAGAAAGAAAATCTGCAAGCAGAGCGGAGGAGCTTAGTTTGCAATAAATGTTAATTCTCCTTAACTAAGAGCTTTATTGCCGTTTGCGAGCTCACTTTAGATAAATACGCTTGATTTTATAGACAAGGACCCAGTAGAAGGAGAGATGGGGGATCTTTAGGCTCTTCTAAGAAACCTAGTATGCCCCCCTCCATTTTTTAGCTGATTTGGCCAGAAAACGGCCATATGTTTTGACCATTTTGGTGTAAAATTAGTTATGTTTCACCTTCTAGTCTGGGATAAGGTATAGACGTTTGCTTTAACATTTTGGCTTGAAAACGGGCAGGATAATTAGCTAAACGGCTAGCCGTCAACCGAAAAACAGGAAACGTTGTAATCGTCAAAGATCAACGAAGGTTAAGGTGTCAACTGCATACCCGTCAAATTGATAAAATTCCATCCGTAAACCGTCAGTCTTTCTTTGGCGGGAAGGGGTGTTTCATTGTTCGTCTGTTCTTCATTTGTTTTTGTTTTGTTTTGTTTGTTTGTTTGTTTGTTTTAGTACCGTCAACCCTTGGAATTTTATTATTGGGTGTTATTATTTTTATTTTACATTTTTTTTTAGTTTTAGAAGCTACAGTAACTGAATTTACGTCAAAGCCTTCAAAGCCAACGTTTGTGCTGGAAGGGAAAGATATCACTGTTAAGTGGAGCTACACTCTTAATGGTGCAGTGGGCCAAGTAACGTTCAACAACGTCACTGGCGGTGTGAGAGTTCAAATGGGAAAAACATTTTCAGCTGGAAGCATATCTCTAAACCAAGCGAGATTCAGTGCAGAGGTTTCCAAAACAACAGCACAGCTGAGAATTCTTGCAGTACAAATATCAGACCAAGGAAAGTATGAGCTTTTAATCTCTCCCACTGGTGTTGGTACCCTTTTAGATGTGGTCGTGGTAATTGTACAGTGTAAGTACTTACAGACCACTAAAACAGTAGTCGGTTTTCCCTGTACGTTTCAAGATTCAGTGCGGAGATTTCTAACACCCAGGTACAGCTGAGAATTTTTGCAATACAAACATCAGACCAAGGAAAGTATGAGTTTGACATTTCTACCCCCGGCGTTGGTAGCGTCAGACATGTGGTCGAGGTTATTGCATAGTGTAAGTACTGAAAGGATCAATAGTGCACATGGAGTCGTTTTTTTTTTTTTTGCATAGGCTATTTTCCAAGTTAATCTTATCTTATTTACGCGCTAATCCGTGAATCATCATAACTGGTGCAGTGAAGACAACTGTGAAGACAGGTGTGGGGAATACGTTTCATAAAGAAAGTAAAGTCACTGGATTTAAAATCCGTAATTTAAATCCAGAATTTCATTTTTTTTTGGATATCTACTGTTCCTTAGTCAATGGACTTGCAACTAATCTATTAACCAGCAGTATTTAGAGTTGAAGCATATTCCCTGAAAGCAGGCTTCTAAATTGGAAAGTAACGAAATTTAAGTGTGTTCCTTCCGATGAAATAGAATATTCAAAAGTTTAATCCATGATATCTTCTGGGTAAACGCTTTATTCCCCTAGTTCTAATCTATTTTAATGAATTGAATCGCTAAATGGGCCTTCTAGACTTTATTTTGATGATGCCATAAACGAACCTGACGAACGCTACGCGCGTAACGCTGACTTTGATTTCTCGTTCATCCTTCACCCATGTGTGCGTGTCACAATCGCACGCGAGCGATAACGCACGCGTGTCATTTAGCACGCGTGTTGTGCGATAAGACACGCATGCCACTTGGCACACCACCCAAGACAAGGGCAAACAAAAGCTACCGTGACATTCTTTGTTTCACTTTCTCAAATATGCGCGTATCCGTGACATTATGACACGCTTAGCGTGCCGTGTCATGGCAGGCGTGCCCTTGCGTTCACCGTTTTACCCAAAGTCCCGTGGAGGGTCACAATTATTGTTAGGTATTTCATATAGCTTTTATATAGATCTTAGCTTGGTCTTGTTGTAATTAGTTACATGTGTTAGTTTTATTAGGCGGCCGTCGTGCATGCGCACGTCGCCGAATCAAAAAAGGGACGTTTTTTGTTTCATTTTTGTCGTCGTGGTTGGTCAGTTCACTTAGTCCTCTTGGGTTGCACTGCCTCTGAACAATGGACTTGCTGTTATAATGACGTGAACAGATGAATTTTTAGTACCCACTTAAAACGCATTCGATTTTATTTGTTTTGGAAACCAATCTCGGATGTTCTCCTCGTGAATAAACAAGAACATGACCTTTGCTGAAGATTTTAGAAGTTGAATTTTCCATCTATGATCGCAGAAAACTTCAGGGAATGTTTTGACGAACTACATTAGAATTGCCGCAGACATGTTAAATCGTGTTTTTAAAGGGAATACGCCATATCAGACGTCCATAAGCACGCAGCTCACAGTTCATCGTAAGCCAAGGTGTGCCAGAGTTACAACAGTAACCTTGGTCAAGTTGTTTTGTTCAGTTTTGGCCTGTTCTTCCTCCTCTGGATAATAAACCTCACTCTCGCTGTGGCTCTCTTCGACGCTCATACTAAAGAAGTATTGGTATGCTAGTATTTTCCTTTCAGTTATTGAAAAGATAGCTTATATTTTGTCGGATTTTTTTTGTTGTTGTTTTCACCCGCGCTCGTAGCTTTTACTCACAACTGAAAAGAGCCGTGGCGCCGAGAAAAATTTTCATAATGCCTGGTCATTACAAGAAAATCTTGCCCGCTCAGCAGCCAATCAGAGCGCGAGTACTATTGTAACCATATAATAAAAGCTGATAAAAATGACGATTCTTGACTCATCGTGACAGTTGCACTAGTGAAATTTATTTAATTCACCAGATTTTGTTCTGTTTTGCAGCAAACGTTTAATTTAATTCTACACTTTTTCAACAAAACTTGCTTTAATATTGAAAATGAAACTGGCCCCGTTTATAAACATAACATCTTTGAAACGACAGGGTCCACAAAACTCATAATGGAAAAATGCATAATTAACCTTGGCGGGATTTGCATCTACGATCTCGAAGCGTAGTTGATTCGAGCGACCGACAGTGATCTGCACTGTTTATCGTTGGTTCAATTCACGCCACAGTCCAAGTTTTTCGTTGTACCTTGCTGTTTATTCTCCGATCTTCTTTCCAGAGTCAGTGGCCGGGAAAAATCATTCCTCTCATCGTAGCACTCATGTATAATCAAGTAGTAAATGAGTCAATAAGGAGTTTTTCTCCTCAAGTCAGAGGCCTGGAAAAATTTATCAAGACGATTCCTCTCATCGTAGCACTTATGCGTAATCAAGTAGTAAAAACAATATACCAGTTATAATAAAAGACCTTTCCAGAATCCTTTGCAGCTGGAAAATATTTTAAAGGCAATAAAATGGTCAGTTTTTCTCCTCAAGTGATTTACGGCTACCATAGATCAGAAATAGACTCATTTTAAAATCAGTTAGTCTGGTTAAGCAACTATTCTTAAACAAGAAGACGGGCCCCTTCAAGCTGGCGTTAATTTGTGAGCCATTGGCGGTTTTCTAAGCTACATGAATTTGTTTTCGAAATTGCAAAAATACATATAGCAAAAATGACAACCCGCAAGAACTTCAAACCAAACCGTAGTTGCTAGAAATAAACCTCTGAATTCTCCTACAGTCCCCACATTTTCAGTATTTTACAATAAAGTAAGAAATGCCATGCGTTTTATAAAGCTACGTTACCTGTATATTTCAATTAACGTTGTCGTATGAAAGCTTAAGCCTAGGCATGGCAGCGGAATTGCATTAACCTAGCCATGTTTCCAAGAAAACCACGGTCAAAATATCAGCCCTTCTTACCCCCACCTCAGTCTATCATTAACATACCAATCAATCGTCCAGTGGCCTTGAACAAACTTCTTCGACGAAATTCCTTTCTTTCTGCATTTCTAGAAGACGGTGTCCCACAGGACCGTCCTGAATAATACCTTTTCATTCACTGTACATGTAATAGTAGGTCCTTATCAATTCGAAACTGAGCAATCAAAAGAAAGGGACTTTGTATGGGCCGTTCTGAAATGGTCAGTTTACATCTGTCATTTTAAAAATTAAGGGGGAGGTCTGTGTGTTAAAATTCTACCGATCATGAAGAAAAGAGCAACTAGAAATTTCCAAAAAAGTCGGCAATATTCGAGAAGACTAGTCACAAGAACAAGTTGACCCCAGTGGTGCTAAAACAAGGGGAAGGTCACGGGGACTGTGAGTCCAATCTAGCTTTGACTGGTTGATTTATTTTTATTTAACGGCACACATGAGAAAATAAGAACAGTTTGAAGAGACAAGTCCCCGCGACTCTTATATCGAATTCAATCCCGTTTGATTTTATGGGACAAGTCACAAGTGGACCAAACTTTGATCCTCTCGACGAAATGGGTAGTTCACGGGAAGGCCCTTGGCACCCAGAAGTAGTTGCAGGGACTAGAAACTTCACGTATGTCAACCTAAAAACGCAGATGAAGATTTATCAAGTTCACGAGTTCGCGTTTAGACCGTTTTTTTTTTCAGCAGCATTTCAGTTTTTAGAGATGAATTGAGCTACTAGGTTCTCTAAATAATTGATTCTGCTTTTCTGTAAGTCCACGTTAAGATTTGGATAATTCGCACTCTTGGGGAAATTTACTCATATTGACGAGTTTTCGTTTGAAGTGGGTCCTTTCTTGGTAGCCAGACAGCTAGAAGTTGAATTTCGGATTCTTCTTCAATCGGAAACTGAAGATAAATACTGGCACATTTCCACCTTTTATTTTGTTTTGCAGGAATTCTAAACTAAACATTAAATTCACAAGTATACAGTTATGAATTGTTTACAATATCAGCAAGGATTCTTGCGCACTGATTGGCTTTCATATGCACCGTTTGGACATTTAGGCAGATATCTCAAACGGGAAACTGGTTCAACAGGGCAATAAAGTGGAAGAAAAAGCGACAAAGATTAATGGCGCTTATTAAATTGGCTTTGATCCCCGCGCGTTGCTAAAAACGAAAATATTTTTGCTCGTAATTTTTTTCGTGTTATCGAAAGAAGAAAATCAACTCTATTTTTTTGTAGTCTCCATCCTTATGGACCATTAAAATCAGTTAATAAGATGTTCAAAGCTACTGTGGAACAAGGAGAGTCAGGCTAGCTGTTTCACCGTCCAGTAACACATGAATGCCTACAGCTTGTTTGTTTTATTTTTCTTTCATTGGATTAAATCCATTTCTATGGTACACAAAAGACAGTGTAGACTAAGAACTAGCCGTAATTGTTATCTTATTTTAGAGGAGTTTCTATTTTGTCATTTTTTGTTCCGGACTTTGTATTTTAACATTCATTTAACGCAGAAAATCTTTGCCTTCTTTCGTACGTCTCTGTACCCCCGATGTTGGGTCACGAACCCGATCTTAAGTCCCCTCTTTCCCACGTCCTCTATCTCACATCCGCATGTGTCTCCGTCTTCCAAGTCCCCAAAAACTCGTCCACGCATCCTCCCGTCCCCACGTCCCCTTCCTACTGTTAGACACACCCATGTTGACGGGAAAAACGTGAGAGATAAAGCTGCTACATAACAAACAAAAGAGGGTTGTGCAATACTCACCACTTGTTCAAGTCGTGAAAGTGGTGATTGTGAGACGTTTCAATGAAACAACAAGAAACATTTGTTGGTGCCTTTGCATATCATTATAGACACTTAGAACTTGAGCGTTGTTTTAAGAAGGGGTTCTAGTCAACTCGTACGACTGGTGAAATCAAGTGGTGAAATTGCATATCATTACTCTTACTTACCGTACGGTAGAGTTGTGAGGAAGGAGGTCCTTTCACTGGTACGACTCGTTCAAGTCGTTCAAGTGGTGAAATTGCAAATCATTACTCTTACTTACAGTATGGTAGAGTTGCGAGGAAGGAGGTCCTTTCACTGGTACGACTCGTTCAAGTCGTTCAAGTGGTGAAATTGCATATCATTACTCTTACTTACCGTACGGTAGAGTTGCGAGGAAGGAGGTCCTTTCACTGGTACGACTCGTTCAAGTCGTTCAAGTGGTGAAATTGCATATCATTACTCTTACTTACAGTACAGTAGAGTTGTGAGGAAGGGAGTCCTTTCAACTGGTACGACTCTTTCAAGTCGTTCGAGTGGTAAAATTGCGTATCATTACTCTTACTTACAGTTCGGTATAGCTGTGAGGAAGGGGGTCCTTTCAACTGGTACGACTCGTTCAAGTCGTTCAAGTGGTGAAATTGCATATCATTACTCTTACTTACAGTACAGTAGAGTTGTGAGGAAGGGGGTCTTTCAACTGGTACGACTCGTTCAAGTCGTTCAAGTGGTGAAATTGCAAATCATTACTCTTACTTACAGTACAGTAGAGTTGTGAGGAAAGAGGTCCTTTCACTGGTACGACTCGTTCAAGTCGTTCAAGTGGTGAAATTGCATATCATTACTCTTACTTACAGTTCGGTAGAGTTGTGAGGAAGGGGGTCCTTTCAAGTGGTACGACTCGTTCAAGTCGTGTAAGTGGTGAAATTGCAAATCATTACTCTTACTTACAGTTCGGTAGAGCTGTGAGGAAGGGGGTCCTTTCAACTGGTACGACTCGTTCAAGTCGTTCAAGTGGGGAAATTGCAAATCATTACTCTTACTTACAGTTCGGTAGAGTTGTGAGGAAGGGAGTCCTTTCACTGGTACGACTCGTTCAAGTCGTTC
>Ga0126336_10000475_pt1 | contig 16404 bp, 12 predicted proteins | sample SidCmetagenome_FD_92530 | JGI IMG/M metagenome (GOLD analysis project Ga0126336, IMG submission 92530) | Coral microbial communities from El Islote,Puerto Morelos, Mexico - Siderastrea C C metagenome | ecosystem: Host-associated > Invertebrates > Cnidaria > Coral | place: El Islote,Puerto... | reverse complement strand
TCGAATAAACGTCAGTTTGGATTGCCTGAGCATCCACCCATCAAGCTGTTGTGATTATGTTTTCTACAGTATTTAAGCGGAAAATATTTTACGTTCGTTTGAGCGTAGCGAATTAGAACGTAATTAGGCTTTCCAAACCTTGTCCTAATTGCATGAATTTCGCACCTTTATTAGTCTAACCCCTTTATTAGTATTACTTTCAAAGATGTTACATCCGGCAACGTTTCGTGCAAATTGTTTTGCAACATAATTGTGACTCGGGTTGCAAGAAAAAAAGGGGAAAAATCTTGCGCAACATAACCTCCAACGGACAAACTTGAGCTCTTTTTATTCCGTTAATTATCACACCGAAACAACCAGTCGAACTGGACTCTTCTCATTCAACTTGCGTCGCAATTTTGTCCTTTTAAGTCTTTGCTAAGATTGCCTAGTGTTATTTATATCTCCTAAACATTTCAACAAATCTGTCCTCTTTTTTACAATTACTATTGAAAACCATTCCCGAAGAGGTTTTATTTTTAAAGGTAATCGTCGGCTAGTCTTGGTACTCCACAATCGCTTAGAACATCATAAAGATTCCCTACAGTTAGGCCTCGTCGTCCTGCGATATAACACAGTGCAGCGTCAAATGGGTTTACGACGCGCTTGTCAAGATAACGAATCTCCTGTGGATTCAAACCCAGTTTCTCAGCAATCGGCTTCCACTCATCACCACCTGCGTGCAGTACAAAAATATTTATCAGAGTAGTTGGTAGGACAGTGGGAAGCAGGTTGGCGCCATGGTGAGAGCAAATACCTCCCACCAGTCAGGGCTCCAACTAATAGAAGTAGGAGGGTGATGGTTAGGTGGCTGTTGGAAACCTGGTACCCTAAAATTGTTTTTGCCGTGGAGCTTGGAGCCTGAAGCCCATCTTTTTCATCGGCCCGGACAGAAATGGTCGTTCTGGCTAACAAGAACTAGCCCTGTGGCAAAGCGATGGAGGTTTAGAGAGACCACTTTGTCCCAGTATTCGCGGGGTTTTATGTTGTGTTCTCTGTATTCATAAGCTTCGTTTCCAGATTTCATTTCGATTTAGATATGCAGGATATGCTCTTGTAAATATGCCTTGCCATTGAGATTTGCTCACATTATAGAAAGAAAATTTCTTAAAATAATATATTTTGTAGATTTTTTTTATTACGTGTTAAAACTAAAAACGTGTCGTGAGTGGGAAGATAGTTAAATCAAATATGTGCATACATAGAGTGAGCTGAAAATAAAGCTGATAAAAAATGAATGTATTTATAGAATATTTCAAAACTTACCACTCAGGGCAAAGGTAAGCTGTCTTCCTTGCTCAACAGGGATTCTACGTACATCAAGGTCTTCAGGTAGCAGTGGGCCTAAAGAAAGTAAAAACATATATAAGGCAAACCAAGGCATCGTCAGAACTGCAAGAAACATAGTAGTATCGCACAACAGGGGAAATAATATTTGAGGCAAGGTAAAAAATGTGATGTTTTCGTTTAAACTTATCATCTGCAATCAAGGGATAACTGAAAAATATATTTTCAAAAACGTCAATGGCTGTCCATATATCTCTAAAGTTGACACAAAAAGCCTTGCCAGAGGTTCCAAGTTTTTATTTATGTATGCCAGGTGCATGCCAGTCGGAGACATTAAGCAGCTTAAGTACATCAAGTGGCGGTTCACGGCGCAAACACTGAAAGGAATTGAGCGCACTTGGGAGATGACGGATACTGGTGGACGCCCTTTGCTCTCCAGGACGAAAAGAGAAAATGGTGGCATGGTCTTATTTGGTAGGCAATTGGCCCAATTAATTTACAGTCTATCCACCTTCTAGATTCCTTTGACGGTCATTGATTACTTTGTAGTCATTGTCATACTCACCAGTAGTACCAGCTGGTGAAATTTCTCTGAATTGTTTGACCACGTCAAGCCTATTGGAACTGTTAGCTTGCCTTGCCAAGCAGCGAATAAGTTTCTTGGTCTGGGAATCTGGCTGTTCCAGAGAGGCTTGATCCAGCTGAAGAGTCTCTTTCAACTGACCAACTACCTGCTTGGAATCACTTGACTTTGACAAAAGGGATTCCATGACCTCAATGGGCAGAGCAAGAGCTTTTCCCTCCTTTCCTAGAAGTCAAATAGATTTACAGGAAGTATGGAAATTGAAAGTTATGTCTTGGTATTAGATTTTCCCAATGTAGTCGAGCTGCGCTTTACTGTACTGATCATTATTTCCCCTTGCAATTACACGACACATTCCTTTTGGAAACTGCAAATAACGTGCATTCGACGTCCAGCATGTTCAGCCTTGTTTATTGATATTGTTCATAACAGGTTAAGGTTCAATTTTTTTCAAAATTCATAGTTACTAGCCAATTAATAGGAAGCGGCTTCCTGCTAAAGTATCAAATGCTCCAATTGGTTTGTTAGACTAGAACAACTGAAAGTTTTGTCTGACAAAATTTGAATTTAAAAAACAAAGAAACAACGCAAAAACATCAAGCAAACAAACAAACAAATTAATTTTCTAAATCAATGGCTCAAAAAGACGCAACATTCACATATCACTAGTGACAGTGAACAAGGAAGAAAGGTAACCCCTGATTGACCACCTCCATACCACTGGGATGGATACTGGATACACAACAAATCAAAGGTCAAAGGGAAAAAAAATCATCGCCCAGAATGCTGCGACACATCCAGGACTTTTACGCCCTTTCTCGCGCGAACATTTGAAAGCTCATTAGCGAAAGTAAACAAAAATAACAAAGAAAGTTGGTCAAAACCGGTCAGCACCACTCGGAAGCTCTAATTTTAGGTTAGGTTAGGTTTACTAGTTACCATTCATATGGCTTTTGTAGAAGGGATGTTAATAAAGCAAATGCGACTGTTTTTACGTATGGAGCTGTTTGGGAAGCATTATCGTTTTCGACCTCAAATGTAGCTATTTTCTCGCTACGTCTGTCTGGGACCGATACTTTAAGATTGAAAATCTCGGGAAATAAGATGTAAGCAAGTTAGCATTCATATGGCTATTTATGCTTGGCATTTAAAGAATTACTTGCCGCAAAAGCATTATTTTAATAGACACCTGTTGACACAGGGTACTATAAGGCATTACCGCTTTGCTTGAGTTACTTTCGACAACAGCAAACGCATAGTGTATCTGCTGCTTCGACCTACGTTTTTGAAATGTCTTCGCGCTGAAGTGATTCGCTGAAGTGATTCGTGATGTGCGATGAAACTCGCTAGACACAAACAGGCCTGTAGACAAACAGGGCAAATTTATTTTTGCAAAGCGTGAGTCAAATTTTTGGCCCTTTTAAGTCGCGCGTGACTAACCTTTCGCGCTTCAAGCTCGCTAGTCAACACACATACCGACAGCCCGGTTCTTTTTTGCGAATGCCATGCCTGCAAAGCGCGAGAAATAATTTTTGGCGCTTCTATCGTGGCGGGCAGGTAATGCTTCGCGCTAGTCTCAACCGCTTTAAAACCGCTTGGTTTGCATAAACTATATCAGATAACGTTTAGACAGTCCATGATAAAATTTGCTCGCGAACTGTTTGACGAATCTCTCTATTGAAAAGTTTTGAATAGAGAGCGCGGCCTTATTAGGGCCAATTGTTCACTTGATCGCACCTTGAAATTTGCTTCACACTTCCAACCGTTCGATTGACAGCTGTGGAATCGCGAAGAGACCCGAGGTATTCCCAAAGGCAAGGTCTTCTGACCAATCACAGCCGACTAGTTCTGAACATGCAAATTATTATGCCGCGCGTCCTTAAATCGGGCGCTGTAAGTACATGTCGCAAAAGACAATAGCATTCTGGGCGATGTGAAAAAAAAAAAAGAGTGGAGACAGCTCACCATCATCTGGGGAAGGTTGTCTGCCATCGTGTTCACCAACTGCTAACTATGAAATGAAAAATTTAATGAGTTGTGTTAGCAGCCAATGTGATTAACGAATGTTACCAGAAACTTATATGAGTTTCTGATGTTACTTAATACACTGTTTCATAAGAAAAGTATTGAATCCATGACGTTCACCGTAGGAAGGCTGAAGTTAATTTTTTGTTTTTGTTTATTAGTAACTACTTCGTTATTAACTAATTTCATAAAGAAGTGTGGGTAGGTAAGTCAATAACCTAAAAGGTTAACAATTTTCTGAAAACAAAACGTGTGTTGCAAATGTTAAGGAGAAGTTGTCACAGCTAAAACGATGTAGGTTATCTACCTGCTCTCTTGAAGAGACAAACCAAGGTGCAAACTGCATGACCTGAACTGTGGTGTTTTTAGCAGAAGCAGACCTTGGGCAGTTGATTCTTTTCTTGTCCCTGCACAACCTGGACACGGACAAGAAGTGTAGACACTGCCCTTCTTTGCAGCTTCTTACATGATGAGTGCGACAGTAGTTGACTGCACCTCCACAACAGCAGACTGGACAGATGACACTCAATTCATAGCTCATGTTTCTTAGCCAGCAAAACTCATTACGCATGCACTCAAGCATCAAGTCCAGTTGCCTGCGAACGGCGCGAGCACAAGTTAATTCAGCCGAACCATAGTTGTAATCCGTTGCCAAGGACATCTTGGAAGATAGATCTTCTGTCAAGTCCAAACTGGCATCATCTCTGTGAACAACCACCTCAATGGAGGATGAGTGGCATGCAAGGATTACGGAACATTCTTCGGAACATTCTTCGTCTTTGGAGCAGAAGAATCTGGCAAAATCATGAAACAACTGAGGATTTTGTTGACTCCAAAATGTTCCTTTGCCCCACTGAAAGAACTGCAACACCAATCGAGGAAACAAACCTGGAGGAACAAGACCGTTTTCAAATGTGAGAAAAAGAGAAGGAATTGTGGCGGACTCAACCAGCTCAATAATCTCCTCTGGTGGATGTGTTTTCAACATCGAGGGAATCAGGAAGCGCCTTCTCTCAGAAGCTTCAGATGGCCAGGGGCACAGCAAGCTGAATTTCTCCATGATTCTTATGAGACTCTCGGAGGTTTCTCTGTTGTCAAATAAGGGCCCCCACACATGTGCTAAAAGTTCCTCATCCAGGATTCCTTCCCTCTCAAGCTTACACCATAGATTTACGAATCTCTTTTCTTCACGGTCATAAGGCTTGACAGTTATCACCTTTTTAAACACATCAATCAACCATTGAGGATCCAACACCACCAATTTATTCAACTCCGGAGAGTCGTCAAAATGTATCAGCGCTCGCAGGTCATGCAAATAGTTCATTAATGTCCCAAACTCCTTGTCTTCATTAATGTTGCACATCCTAGATGCAACATCTTTTGCCATTTCCAGGGAAATGCATTTGTATTCATTTTGCCCCAACATGTGAAGGGCCTTTTCAAATTGTAACCACTTGATTGGGACGACTTGTTTAATGTTAGGCAGGTCTTTAGCAACACCAAGTACTTCCTTTCGCAAACGCACAACTTCTAAACACTCAGACTTGTGAACACTCAGACTTGTGTTATCAACGAAGAACACGTCAGACAAGTGAGCGCCGTATGGCTTGTCCTTTAAGTAGCCAAATATCTCACGGGATAGCTCTCTCGGATCTCCACCGCCATAAGGTGTATCAGCATGAGTACATACCAAGAAAACTGGAGGACGCTTCTCTGGTAGTACCTCCGTTTTAGGACATTCAGCACTACCATCGTTTCGGCTGCTGGCTAAGGAAGCCACAGACGTCATCCAGAAATCAAGGTAGTCCAAATTGGTTTTGAGATTGAAGCTCTCTTCATTTTTCTTGTACAAACCTTGTTTGACTAGGGGCTTGGCGCGTTCACAATGATTTAGGCTGAGGTCATAGACTAAACAGTAGATTGCTCTTCTTGTAAGAAAGAGAGGGTGTGTCGTATAGTAAACTGATTGACCAGCAAAATCCCACAATGTTGCGTAGATGTCTTCTCTTTGGTCCCCCCAGTCACCTTGGAGTAGCGTTTCAATTACAGTTGCTACCTCTTCTGGTATACGTGCAGTGGAACGGGCAACGATCTCGTTCTTCTGTTCGATTGGATAATGTGATGAATGGGTTAAATCGCTGCTTACGGTGGGTTCCAGATCGTCAGATGACTGAATTTGTTCTTTATCCTCTGACGGCTCGGTTGGACTTGGCTCCCTTGCCAAATCAGTGATTTCAGAATCGAAGGCACCGTCACTTTCGACTGTTGATACTTCAAATGAAGTGCTTTCACTTGTCTTTTTCAAGCTGTCCGCAATCAATCTTCCTATAAGGTAATCGAAGGAAATTGCTGTATCAGAATGTTGGTCGCTTTCCATCGTCCCTGTTCTCCACGTCTCGGTAGTCACCTTAAAATGAGAAGGATCGACCTCTATGCCTACAGTGCTGTCTTCTTCTGGGTTAAAACAGATACCTTTCAAGGACTTTTTTAAACTGGTCTTTCCTGCACGGTCTTGTCCAATTAGCATTATTGGGACTCTTCTGACAGATGTTTCTCCATCTTTAAGAGCCTTGTTATAACTTTCCAGAGCGAAAGGACCTCGCGCGAGAATCTCTGGAGGAACTGAAGTAGAAAACAACAAATGTTTTGCAAATTTTCACCCTGAGTATTTTATTGGAACACTTAATCGTAAGTAGAGAAGGAAGTAATTTGTTAAAGATACGCAGGGGCGAGATCGGGATCTTTTGGCTGTTGTACAACCAACATCGAAGCGGCTGGGTTTTAAGTAAGCAAATAAAATCGAAACAAACAGGGAGGCACATAATATTGAGCACACACGAAAGCAGGCCAGGAAAAAAGCAAAACAGAAAAAAAAAACAATTGTATGTAACTAAGCAATATATAAATGCGTAAGCAGGCAATAAAGTATATGGTATATATTAAACGCCAGCAATATCAGCACGTTACACTTATAAATTGCTTACTTGTGTGTGTTAATCCAGTTCCTTGTATCTCACTAAGAACTAAACCTTGGACTTCATTGACGAAGTTCAGAAATTCAGGTAGTTTCGTAACTATGACTTCTGGTTCCCAGACCCCACTACTGAGTAACCTGTCCCACTCCTCGCAATGTATGTGGAGGTCAGTCTACAAAGACATCAACAAAAAAGTTATCGTTTAATCACGGGCGAAAACCATGGAAATGCACAAGCCACAAAACAGATCCAGTCACCTCTCGATGAAGGGGTTGTTCTCGGCTGAATTTGCTATACATGCAATTTTGTTTTCTAGAAACAGCGTCATATTGAGAAACCTTTATTGCAATGTACTGTCATTTATTGTCTTTGGGAGAGTAAGTATTAAGACACAATATTTTGAACTCCGTATATTTAATCTTGAGTCAAAGATAAACACATAAAAAAAGAAAAGGTTATAATGGAATACAGGGCAGTCTGTACAAAGAACAAGTAAGAATTGATATATCAGAAATTAATTTAAAAATGCCCTTTTCAAACTGGTTTTGGCTAGAGTAAAAAAAAACTCTAGCTCTTGGCACAGCTGTTACAGAGAAACTTGGAAGCACGGCGTATATTGTTTCTGAAGTGTGTTCCTGCATAAATTTGGCATGTTCACTTATATTGACAAAGTAATCTTTTTAAATGTTAACAAATGTATGTTTGGATGAGATAGCAAGGGAACTAAATTGACTTGGGAACATAGAGCAATGGAAATTTGGCTGCTGTCTCTGCAGAGATTATGTGCATAAAAATACTACAAATTTCGTCAAATTCAGTTGAGGGGAACTGTTTCTCAGTAGCCTCGGCCTCTCGACCAGTTACTTACGGCTTCCCTGTAGTCTTTTTTTCCCATAACGATGCGCCATGTATACTCCTTGGAGAGGATAACAGCAAACCCTGAATCGTTGGTGTACAGAGATCTTTTAGACAACCTCTTATGCGTTAAAAGAAATCCTTCAGGTATATTCTCAGGGAGACGCAGTCCAAACGCATCTTTATCATTCAAAGTCAGCCCAGTTAGGTACGTTGATAAAACATGTCTGACGTGTTCTTCTGGTACAACGTCAGAGGCCAGGCCGCTGTCTGTGGCAAGTTGTAGAACAAAAGGCAATTACGTCAAAAGGCGATAATAACTACAAAATATAGATATAATATAGCACTAGACAGAAATAGTATTTTCAAGATTATTTGCATAGCCTTTCTTGACAAAACTATAGCCAAAAAGTTCAAATCGTTTTTGGTCGTCCTGTCGCTTTGACCTTCGGACGCATAAGCAAACCCATACCTTCAGGGCGAAAAATGGTGAGAAACATTCATTGTTGTCACATTTCGTGAGCCTAACAACCGATTGTTTTTTTAAACCATGCTTTGCCAAAATGTGTCTAAGGAATAAACTAACAGCTACTGAAGACGGCAAGTGTTGAAAAACTAACCTTGAAAAAGTAGACGTAAGGCCTTACGGGAAAGCAGCATCCATGCGCTTAATCGTGTACCTCTGAGTGTTAACCCTGGGACGTTCAGACGTCCAAAACGAATTTTCATCTGCACCTGCCGTTCTCAGTAGCTGTATGCATATCCTTTAAAAATACTTTCGGTTACTATATATTGTTACGAGAAATGACGTTACAAGAACAGGTGGTCAGGTCATTTTTGCATAAAAATGAATGATGTTCGTCTTTTTTAAGTGGAAAAGCACAAAAGTTTGACAAAAAGCAGCCAAGTGTTTTATTATATCACATTCTATTTCTGCCGTTTTTGCTAATTTCTAATATTGGATAAAATCCAAAATGGCGGCCAAGATGGTGACCATCCTGGATGACAATGGTAAAATCATTTCGAAATATTGTAGCACAGCAGAAATCAAGGGGCCCCCAGAAAGTTCATTCGTCTTGCACATATTTCTAGCTTTCAATATGATTATTACCTTGCATCTGTAGTCCATACTACCTCCGTGTGGCTTACGCTTGTTTAACCTTATGATATTTTAGCCTGTACAAGCACTCAGTTATTGAGGAGCAAAGAAAGGGCGTAAAGTAAGAAAGCCTCTTTGTGTGTGTGTTTTTTTAATCCTGTGCTGCTTCCTTCCACGACTTCTCAAGCAGGCCACTACTAAGTATTTGAGTCGTAAAGACCGACTTTGCACATACTGAAACATGCAGACGAATAAATTGAAAACGCACCTGTTCTTCCACGAATGACTAATCTAGTGCAGTCATATTTGCAACCTGGAAACAAAATGTCCGCCTGCAAATATTTCCGAGATTTAAGAACCAGCCATCCTCGGCATCGCTTCCTTGTTGCTTCATCTTCAAAGTGAATCTCCTCCAAGACGTTCTTGACATCACTAAAAGGGATTCGAATATCTCTTAATCTATCTCCGACGTTTTCTTGTGCAACCCAAACCTGTTTTAGGATACGAATTCAATTTGTCAGTACCTTACTACGGCTACCCTTGAAGCGCCTAGCCTGCAATCGAGCAAAAAAAAAATCAATGTAAACAGTAAGTGCAGGTGAACTAACGTAGTAGTTGTACTCTAAGAGTTACTCCAAATATGCAGGAATTTTTTTGTATCATGCCGGCGGCTTAATCATCACGTTCAACGAGATTAGGGACGGACCATTAGAAAAGGGGAGGGGGGAGTGGGTGGGTAAGAAACAACAACAACAACAACAAATCATGCAAAAGGAAAGGGTATTTGGGCTCCTGGCATAGCTAATATTACCGTAAAAGGGCCCAAAATAGCGTTTCTGGTGTTTAAAAAATTAAAAAATTAAACAATTTCTGCAGCACTAGCCCAAGGGTAACTTAACTCATGACTTATATTAATGGCTCAGTCAATTCCATACCTGACCAGCCCCCCCTCGGGCATTTATCAGGTTGTCGATCCCTTTGATGGGGCATTTGTCAGCAAAGGTTTGCCCGCGGATGGGGGTAAGGGTATTTGTTAATCATTAACAGAGATATTTGACCAATTAAAGTAGGTCATGTACTAGACATATCAAAAGCCTTGTGCATACTTCTTTTGTATTTTTCCCTTTCCTGTCTTCTTCACACATCCGCACGTACCCAGTGGCCACTTTAGAAGATTTTAAAGGGAACAATAAAGCTTTTGTAAGAAACTGATTGCGGAGAAAAGGCCTCCAAAAACTTTGCGATGAATTTACCAAAATTCTCGGTTTGCACGTTACGTCATCGCCGCCATGTTGGAGGTCATAAACAAAAGGTTTCTCATTATCTCCTTTTGTTAGCACCACCAAAATAGCCGGATTGGTTGGATTGGTTGCAAATGTCCTATACCAATCAGTTCCAGAATCATGAATCATTTTGTTTGACAAAGCTTGTTTCCGACTAACTCTAATTAATAGGTGACAAATGTGCCAAAATCGAATAAGACGTTGAATATGTTACAACAAAATATTAATCAAATTGTTCTTTAAATATAAGAAACTCGAACTTTCTATGCACTTTTGGTGGTCACATTTTGAGCTAGATGAGCTTGTGGTGACAACTGTTTGCGTGATTTAGTAGTGCTTATGGGATAAACCAGGACCACATTTATTTGGTTTGAAACGCAGTCTTGCCTTCTATAGAAGGAAAGTTGACGCTTTTTGTCGATTAAATGACACAAAAATTGCATTGTTTTGCCATAAAGCTGCATTTTTAACCAATAAATTCAGCTATAAAGATAATGAAAGAAAAAGACCTTGAGTAACCTAAGAGATACGACAAAACCCTTTAAACTAGCTTAGGAAATAGACAATGAAGAAATTAAAAAGATCTTGCATAGGGATGCACCCCATACATGGGCAGTAGTCGAAAAAAAAAACGTGCAAGCTGAAAATGCCCCACCCCCATCACTTTTCTAATGGTCTGTCCCTTATGATAACTCATAGATAGAAAATACGCGCAGAAGCACTTCATTTTAAAAACAACACCCAAAATTCGTGCACAGGCGTTTCATAGTGTGAACTTCGCATTGTCACTTTGCAACCTTACCTTACACCGTACTGAAAAATGGCACGGAGTGAGATATGATAAATCATATCTTGCTATATATGGCATATCATCAGAAATCTCTTTGTAATTATTTCTTGTGAAGATTCTTTCGTCAAGGTCCACTCCTTCTCTGAATGCCAATTTCCAGTTATCTCCCCCAGATTGTAACTGAAGCTTCTCCGATACCTCATGGACATCCCACTCCCACTGAGTGACTTCCTCTAAAAAGACAAAACAATCGCAGACTTAGTAACTGTTGAATTTCTCAAGTAGAGGTAGAAAACGCAGCAACGCCACCCTGTAAACAAAATAATGATTTCGCGAATAAAAGGATGATAAAGAAGGACAGTAACAGCAACGAAAGAAGAGAGCACAACTGGCGGTTCCCAGTGTAATTTGATAAAAAAAGATAAAAAAGAAGTGGTACTAGTACGCAGTAGAATACTGAAAAAACTGAAAATGCACCGATGCCTTAGGCCACGCACAAACGGATGTAACATTTCCATTTAACAGCATTCAGCATTATGGCAATCAAAGTTTGTTCAGTGGCATCCAACATTATTCACCGTTATCCAATGCCAAAATAAATAAACACAGGGTAGCCAAACGTGTGCAAAACGTTGAATTCCTTAATATTGAACGATGTTGAATGGAAATGGGGTTTTAATCAGGAATCATTGTTAAGGATATGAGGATAATGACAGACCCACCTTCGCTGCAATATCTCTTTATTTGGTATCTTTTGTCGGCTGCCTTCAAGTTTTGTAAGCATACAGTAGAAGATGGAACAAAAGGGGGAGCTGACAGAAAAATTGTTACACGAGGGCAATGCAACAAAACAGGGCCAGTACTTATAAGAATCAATCAATCAATTAATCGATCACTCACTCACTCAATCAATCAATCAATCAATCAATCAATCAATCAATCAATCAATCAATCTTACCATTTCCTCTAGGAATACGGAAGATTGCCTCTCCAAAGTGACACCACATGTCGGCCTTCGGATCCTTTTCCGCCTCTTTAATCTTACGGAGCGCCACCAAAGCTTCCTTCTTAAGGTTTGGCATGTAGTTTGAGTTATTACCGGAGCTGTACGATTCCTAACAAGAAATGAAAAAGAATGGAATGCTCTACGCAGTAGGTAAGCACAATAGATAACGAGCCTACAACGCGAAACAAGCCTATGACTGCCGCAACACAGGCGCCTCGTTCTAACAAGTAAGTTATATCTTATATATTAAATCTTAATGATACTTTACTGACACAATTTATGAAAACATGTACGTCGGTCATATATTTTCTGACCTCATCCATTCCCCATGCTTCATACAGTAGAAACCAAAACTAAGGTGCTCCAAACGTATAAGGCATCATAGCTTAGTAAGCAGAGCAATGCAATACTGCCTTATCTGCTTAAGGACGCTGCCTCCTAATAGAGATGTATTTTTGCAAAGGTTATGAGGTTATGATATCCCAATTTTCTTTTTGGATTCTAATAGCCCTTGCTAAGATCTGCTTTTTCCACGTAGTCATAAACAGTGCAAACATATTGTTGTATTAGTGGGCAAATTCCTTAAGAAACCCGAGTATTCCAAGATGCGCAGAACGTATGCGCAGTAACAAAAGGGGCCACCGTCCTTAAATTGCTATCACAATTCAAATATCGTCTCATTCATAAATCTTATTTCCTATATATATGACGTTTACATATTCGTCACTTCAAAATTGAGGGCATTTCCCAATAACAAAAAAGGTATAGTTTGGTTGAATGATTTTACGGTGCATCAATTCAAGCTTTGCTATTTATTTCTCTTTTAATAAAAAAAAAAAAACAAAGACCCCCCCCCCAAAAAAAAACCAAAAAACAAAACAAACAAAAAACAAACTACTGAACTTACAAGAATTTTGTTACCAAAAGGAAAAAAGCTGTGCAAAAAAGTATTACAGACGATCGAATTTTATTTTTTTTTATTTCTGTCGAAATTTCCAATAATTCTTATTATAAGAGAAGTCAGGACCCCTATTTCCGAGGATTTGTGCACATTCAGGACTGTATTCCAGGATTTCCAGGAGAAATTCAGGCTCTAAATCACATTTCCAAAGGTTAAATCGAACTCAACGTACAGTAAAACTACGCGCACTTCGGTGTTAATTTTCACAACGTGGTCAGAATAGTCCACAGTTTCTTTCGGTCCGTAACATCGCGTGACAGGCTGTCATGCTGTGTAACACATCTCTAACACTCCCCCCTGTTGACCAGATTTTTTTTCGGCTACCTAATTCTATCTGGTCAACACAGTCCCTACATAACAGTGAGAAAACTAAACACAACGAGACTTCCTAGAGAAAGTTCCTTAGTTCAGATCCTTCAGCCATGTCTTCCTTCTTCGGTCAGCTTCAACTGCAGCTGCTCGTTTCGGGTGGCTCCGTCTCGATGGGGATAGCTCAATTCTTGTTTCACTGGCAACAGGACTGGGGTTCGGTCTTGAGCAAGCTTCACCTGTTCGTTGCACAGGAACTTGGGACTGGATCTCTAAGGGGTAAAGCCGCTGCACTGGACACCTGAGCGTCGTGGATTTTCCTCCCTTGCTTCGGACTTGGACAACAGCTCCCTTGATGCAACTATCAGATCCAACGATAATATCTAAAATCTTGCCCACACGCCACTTTCCCCTAGGCTGATCTTCTTCATGCAAAACGACTTCATCTCCAATGGATGCGGCTCTGCTAGCGTCGTCACGACCAAAGTAACGATGGGCATTTCGCAGCTCTACCAGGTACTCATTTCTCCATCTCTTCCAAAAGTGCTGCATTCTTCTGCTTAGATCATGTGGCTGGATATCAATGTCATAATCTGGAGTGTCACTGGTGTTGCTATCTGGCAGGCTCATTAGGCGTCGGCCACATAAGAGGTGTGATGGAGTAATGGGTTCCTCGGGGTTCTCGCTCGACACGTAAGACAGAGGTCTACAGTTCAATATCATCTCCACTTCAACAATTACTGTTAGTAGCTCTTCGTAAGTAAGGGTTGCACCACCAATAGTCTTCTTAAGACACCTCTTTACAGATCCTACGAGTCTCTCAAATATGCCGTCCCACCAAGGTGCCCTTTCGAGGTTGAAAGTCCACTTCATCCGTACTTTGGCGAGGCACTGCTTCATTCCAGGGTCGTTCGACACTCTTGTGATTTCTCGCGCGACTGACTTAAAGGTTTTTCCCATTATCAGAGACCATCATCGACGGATTGCCGCGGCGGGCGGTAAATCTTCTCAGGCTTCTCAAGAACGCTGAGGCTGTGAGGCTTGGTACTAGATCCAAATGGATAGCTCTGGTAACACATGTGTAAAGGCAAATCCAAGCTTTCTGTTGAGGGCCAGTGTGAGTTGTGACGTAGAGAGGGCCTGCAAAATCGACTCCAGTGTATGCGAATGGTGGATTCCCTTTCACTTTGAACTCTGGGAGAGCCGTGTTGGTGGCGCTCGATATGGCCTTCCTTCAAGTTTCCGGCATATGACACACAGTACAGTAGCTTTCTCACAAACTGTCTGCCTTGCACGATCCAAAATCTTGCTCTCAGTTCAGTCAGGGTTGACTTCACAGCACCATGCATGTCTCGTTTATGGCTGTCTTGGACGATCAGGGATGTCATGTGGTGGCCTTTATCCAACAAAATAGGGTACTTGCTTGAAGTTGATAACTCTGCTTCGGCCAAGCGTCCAGTGCATCTCATGAGGCCTTGGTGATCGGTGAAGTTGCCAAACTGTTTTCTCCAAGTTTCAAACTTAGGTTCCTTGCTTAAGGACTTCTGTACTTCCTTAATCAAGAGTGTTTCTGCGGCTGCAATGAGTTGGGTAGTTGACTCGTCTCGTGATTGCGCATCCCTCTTCAGCAATAACTTCATGATCCTTACAAACTTGAGGATTAGGGCGGTAACTCTTACCAGTCTCTGCAAATTGCTAACGTTTTCCAATCTGATAATCTGCGCTATGCCACAGGGTTCAGCTGCTGCAAGCAATAAGGATGAGGTTTCCCTTTGGCGCTTTCCTTTCTCCTCAGCTCTAACTTCTGCAAGACATTCCTCAGGACATGTACACTGTCAAACTCGCCTTCACTGGTTTCCGTAAAATGAGCCAACCACTTGGGTCCTTCCGCCCACAAGGCACAGTTTAAGAGCTCTACGGGGTTCATTCCTCTTGAAGTAACATCCGCTGGATTGTCCTTTCCGTTACAATGTCGCCACCCGCCTGCTGGTACGAAGCTCCTGATCTCATTTACTCGGTGTTGGACAAATTGTTTCCACTCCTTCTCTTCACCTTTGATCCAGAATAATGTTACTCTTGAATCAGTCCAGCAGGTTATGTCTGTAATTGTGACATCCAGCTCTAAAGCCTCCCTGACATGTGTAATCAGTCTAGCTAGTACTAAAGCGGCAAGAAGCCCTAATCTTGGGATGGATAATTGTTTCACAGGAGCAACTCTGGATTTGGACGCGACAAACTTGACATAGCTTCCTGTGGTTGTTGCTACGTGTAGGTAGATCACTGCTGCATAGGCCTTGCTGGATGCATCGCCAAAACCATGAAGGCTACAACTGACAACTCTTTCTGGAATTCCTTGGAGACCTTGGTAGTGAGAGTGCGGTCACACTTTCTAATCCATCTAACAACTTGCGCCACGTCTTTAACAATACACCATTCAAAGGGTCATCCCAACCAATGTTCATTTTGCAACGTTCTTGGAAGAACAATTTTAACAATAACTGGCGACAGGAATCCGAGGGGATCATAGAACTTTGCAGCAACACTGACAACGTTTCTCTTGGTGGGATCAAGGTCTCTTGCAAAGTTCACTATCTCTGCCAGATCGAATATGAATGCATCCTCCAGGGTGTTCCAGCGTACTCCAAGTACCCTTTGTTCTGGGCTATTCCTCTCTTCTGCAGCGCCGAGCATGCTCTTGACGTAGGTCTTGTCCTCTTCAGATACAACATTCCTTTCTGAGAGGGCTTGGGGTGACTGTGTATACTCGGGCTGAGCCAGTGGTTTAGATGTGCCACTAACAGAGATGCTGGATTCATTGAACTGGATTCTGCTTGTTAGTTCAGGGTAATTTGACACAAACTTCCTCAGGTTGAACCCTCCTTCAGCAAGCCTGAGTTTGGACTGCAGATAAAGATCATAAGATGCAATAATTTCAGGGGCTCCAGAACTTAGGTCATCCACATAAATCGAACAGAGAAATCTTTCTACAAATTCAGGATCTGCGTCCTTGTACCTTTCAATGTGATGCTTGATTGTGACATTTAACAGAAAAGGACTAGATGGGACTCCAAAACCACACGTGTAAACCTTAGAACCACAATTTCTGGGGAAGACTTCTCTATGTCGTCCACCCATAGGAATCTTAACGCATCTCTATCTTCCTCTGTCATGCCTACCATCAGAAATGCCTTT
>Ga0126336_10000474_pt1 | contig 16421 bp, 7 predicted proteins | sample SidCmetagenome_FD_92530 | JGI IMG/M metagenome (GOLD analysis project Ga0126336, IMG submission 92530) | Coral microbial communities from El Islote,Puerto Morelos, Mexico - Siderastrea C C metagenome | ecosystem: Host-associated > Invertebrates > Cnidaria > Coral | place: El Islote,Puerto... | reverse complement strand
CACCACCACCAAAAAGATCTTGTGGCTATCCACTATAAACCTTGTTATGACCGAGCCCCGTGACTACCCGGAGTAAAGAAACCGAAGAAAGCTCTTTGTTTCACGGTTCTTCAAAGAACACGTAGACAAAAACAAGTAAACTTAAACTAAAACTCACCGTCGAAAAATATTGCATACATAATTTAGGCAAAGATCAATGGAAAGTTAACAATTTTACTTCAGAAATAAAATGAAAGTTGCAGTTGAACCTTTTAATTTCTTACTTCTACCGGCGAATATCCAATACTTTTCAGTGCTCATAAACGGTCAACATTCTAAAGGGTCCCGCTTTGACGCTCTGCGTGATTTGCGTGACACGCGACTCGCTTTACTTTGTTTAATTTGTAACGTTTCAGACGTTTCAGTCAACCACTTACGTTCTTCGTACTTTGTATTGTGAAAACAGGAGTCTGCCATCAAATGTGCGTTTCTTGTATCCACACAATTTTCGTTCGAAATCGGTTCGAACAAGCGTTTATAAACACGACTGAAATAGTTTTGCAACTATATTTATTTCCCCTGTAGTAGACCTGCAACTTCCAAAACATGCAAATCTGGAGACTTTGAAAAAAAGCCCAGAAAAACCTGGAGATTAGGACCTCAAACATGGTGATTTCCAAAATATGTGTTAAATGAAAATAAAAATGGTAGAATTCTTGTTTCAATGTATTCTTTACCTTATTTGTGCTACCTATTGCATTCTTTTGCCGCATTTTTTTAAGAGTCAGTTTCGGTTTCGCTGTCGACGCGAGGCGCCAGTTTGAGTTAACAGTTCACAGCTGTAGCTTTCTCAGAGACCTAAGCACACCTGAATGTTGGAATTGTACCAAGGTTTCCCTTAAACATTAGATGAGACCAAACGTGCCATTTTCAAGACGGATTTTTCAATATTGCTTCATACTACCTGAATTGTTTGGCAATTTTAAGATTTTCTGATTCACCGTGAGATTTGGAGGCCAAATCGTGAGACCGTGAGTTGATACCCCAAACTGTGAGAGTTGGCAGGTCTGCTGTAGATTGAAGTTGCTTGCGTTGTAATCAAGTCGGCTATAATAATTTTCGTCTTTTTGCTTCGCAAATCGACTAAAGTATGTTTACATTTGTAAATTTCCCACGGTACAAAGTTATTTTTAGCTCACGTGTTTATTTTGGGTCTCAACCTACAGCCGAATAAATTTCGTTTACTTTGCCTTCGAACAGTACGAAAATGTTCCAATTCAGCTCGCTTTTACAGGACCTGCTTGCTTTCCAGTAGATCCAACAGGTCGTTATTAGAATGCTTTGATACATATCTGTTGTTGTCAATCTTTCGGTACTGTTTCGGTCGGTTCGAGATGTTGTTTCGAAGTGTTGCGTTACATTCCTTAGGCTCAAATTACAGCTGTCAACTATGCAAATTTGCTCAATATACGCCTTACACTTTGAGCCATGAATAGCCCGAAATAACGTTGAGTATCTTGTAAAGATTTTACTACATCCATCCTCTAATTCCTTGATCACCACTGTGACTTGTTTCATTCAAGTTTTTCAGTTTTAAGAACAGCTAGCAACAAGCCGCGCAATTTCCGATTTAGTTTGAAATGGTTTCCTGTTTTATAACACGCACGCAAAAGTGACACTGCAAATTTTAGATTCGCTGTTACCGAGCGATAACCCCGAAAAATTTTATGCTGTTTTACTCTAGTCTTTGCACTATCGTTATAAACTTGGGCTTTAAATATTGTTTCTTTCACCGTTAATTAGGGATCGAAGTAACGTTAATTTCCACGTTCTGTTCATACAACAGCTCAAATTGGCAAGTCCGTCTTGTGTTTGCTGCTGTGGAAATTTGTACTGCAGCTAAGTAAACACAGGACTACAACGCGAATAAAATCCTGCCAGACCTCACTTACACAAAACAGGCATTCGAAGTAGATCCACACTTGCGAATGCAAAACACTTCAAAGCCCCGGGGTCTTACTCCCATAATATTAGCTGTATAGGTATGTGCCGCTGTTGAGGTAAGGGCCCGGTTTCTTTGTCCCGGTGGCACAACCCCTCCCAACATCTCACAGAATACCCCCCGCGCCGGCCTCACAAACGAAGACAGACATCACGGACATCGCGGACGTGGCGGACATCGTCGATTTTTTAGGTTACAGCAGTAGCCATATGACGTCTAACGTGACGTCATTGGCTAAAAAAGTAAAGAACAAATATAAAGGAAAACCAGATGGAGATATGCCAATTTATTATCCAACTGTGTTAGTTATTGATATTAATATATGAAGTAATCATATATTTGAACTGCAGATAAAGATAGAATTATATGAAGACCATCGCAGTGAAGGTGTTTCAACTTAAGCAGTTGAAAAGAAGAAACCTGAAAAAATTCAGGCTTGAACGGGAATCGAACTTATGACCTCTGCGATACCGGTGCAGCGCTCTAACCAATTGAGCTATCAAGCCAACTGGGAGCTGGTCAGTTGTGAGTTCGTATTTATCCCGTAGATGGAGAAATGAATATGAATATAAGAAATAATCATATATTTGAACTGCGGATAAAGATAGAATTATATGAAGATCATCGCAGTGAAGGTGTTTCAACTTACGCTCTCGGGCTAATATTTGTTGTGAACATCAAATTTCCTCGGGCAACCTATCACACGATAGTGCCTTAGACAGCAGAACTCTATTGTTTAAATAGTGCCTTCGACAGAAGAACTCTATTGCTTAAATATATAATTATGCAAACAAGGCGGGAAAATAGCCAGACCTACATGGCCTTTCTGACCATTGGGTCGGCCCCATAGCTCAGTGGTAGAGCATCCAGCCGGATCGTGGTCTCAGAATTCAACTTAACAGGTTTATATTTACCTGACGCTACCGTAGATTCTTCATGGGGAAACATAGGCACTTAATTCGTGTTGAGTTTTAAAGTCCTCAAGTACCCACCTTCTACATTCGCGCTTTTGGCGCTTTTGGCATTCGTGCTTTTTCTTTTTTTAAACGTTTTGAAGAAATAGAGTGCGATCGCTTTATTAAGGCAAGTAAAAACTGCAAGTGGTGGGCAATCAGTATTGAAAGGTTTCCTTTTCATCAGGGAATCTGTCAAGTATGAGCATAAAATTGGTTTCTTGATGTCATGATTGTGGCTTGGTCTGAAGAATTTTAAATCATAAATTGTAAATGGCAGCCACCAACGCAGCCCTCCTACCTTTAAAACAATACTAAACGCGAGTTGTCCTTCTTGATTAAAGTACAGCAGGTACTCGGTGGTTTACTTTACAGGCAGGACTTTGATAGCAAGCACACCACCTGTACGGCACTACTACCTTGCTACTAGCTAGCCTTAGCAACTGCGGCAGGATCCTTCTTTAAGGTTCTGAAACCGGTCTTGCGTTTATAATCTTGAAAATAGCTCTTTTGCGAACTAAACCATGGCGCTAAAGCTTTCCGATGACCAATTCATCCAATTCTTGCCTGTAGTGGTAGAGAGCCAAGCGCCTGCAGTCGTCGTGGTCAAGGCATCATTAAAAAAAAGTACTTAAAAGGAAGGACTCCTTAAAATCCTTCTACCAAACCACAATCATATAAATTTTCAAGGAGCCAATTTCATGTTCATACTTGACAGATCCGCTCTCAGAAGAGAGCCTTTTAATACTGATAGTTCACTTATTTGCAGTTTTTACCTGCATAAATAAAGCGAAAGCACTCTATTCCTTCAAAAGATCTGAGAACCAAGGGGATCTCTAAGGCTATGTTTATATGGGACCGGACCGGAACCAGTCCGAACCGAACCGGACCGGATCGGCTTCTGTTTACATGGAACCACTTGGAACTGATCCAAGTGTTTATACCTGAACGGATCCAGAAATGGACCTGCAAAACAACAGTTCTAGTTTTGGATCCATTCCGGACCGGCTCCAGAAAGGTCCCGTGTTAACAGAAGGCCAATCCGGTCCGATTTTCCAACCGGATCCGTTTGTAATTGCAACCGTTCCCGTGCAAAAGCAGCCTATAAATTCACGAGACCGGTTCCAAACGGATCTGGTCCGAAAATTGGACCGGATAGCCCTTCTGTTTACACGGGACCTTTCTGGAACTGGCCCGGAACGGATCCAAAACTGGACCTGCTGTTTTGCAGGTCCAGTACTGGACCCGCTCCGGACCGGTTCCAGAAAGGTCCCGTGTAAACACCTGGACCGTTTCGAAACAGTTCCATGTAAACAGAAGCCGATCCGGTTCGGTTCCGGTCCGGTCCCGTGTAAACATAGCCTACATGTGTGATTTGAGGACTTCATTAAAACCGTCTTTTGGAGGGTTTGCTGAAAGGGCCAGCCGAAACGCGTGGAGATAAAGACCAAAGTTGTTTTCTACGAAAGGCCTAACCTCCATAGCACGGTCAGTTCACTCGATCCTAAAAAGACTCTAAAAATCGGTAACCCATGTTGCCTCTAACTCGTTTTACGTCCGTACGGTCACCACCATGATACGCACACTCATTTCTGTCCTTTGGGCCCAGTTGTTCGAAAGTAGATTAGCGCTTACCCTGGGTGAAATATAGTCCAAAATTTCCGATTCTCTTGTTTAAAAGCGTTACCGCTATAAATTTTACGTGACAACTTGAAAGCAGCCAAAGTCAAATTGTTAAGTGAAAATAATTTACCGGAATCCACGTCGTTATGAATTAAGACTGAATTAAAAATTGGCGCTAATCCTGGGTGAGCTCAACCGGGCTTTGAACAACTTCATAAGAAGCTTAGCAGTACAATAACCGCCCACAACGCTTACAAGTTTGGAACGACATAAAGAGTACAAACTGGGAAAAGCAGGTCTTACGACCTTAATCTGAAGAAGATTATATTTAAAAATTCATCAGTAACGAAAGAGTGGTTCAACTTTGTGCCTTGACGATGATGATGACTTCCTCAGCTTGCCCAAACATCAGTCAATGTCATTACAATCAATCCTTGTCAGGACTACACTCACACGGACGATTCTACTTCACCAAAATACATCATAAGTGTAATCTACACTTGCATAAAAGTAACCTTTTACACGTTTGCCCCTTTCCAGCTCTTTCCTTATTATTTGAGATTTACGTGCGTAAACATATCGATCTCTCTCTCTCAGGCTGTGTTTACTCGTCTAGGGGCTTAAGTTTTTGTTCGCTTTACTTGCATAAAAAGGGAGAAAGTTTATCTATGCCTTACGTTTGATAATTTTTTAAAGTTTTTGTCGAGTCATAAAAAGAGAAATACTAAGCAGAAAAAGAGAATGCTAAATAAGTAAAACGATTATCCATAAACAAGCCTGATACTGATTTTTTTCCATCAAACTAACGAGGACGTATCACGAAATGCACCTGCAATTTGCTTATCGGTAAGTGTTTCGCTCAAACCGATCACTGCGAAGATCGCAGAGCGTTACACTGAATAAAGAAGATAACCCCGAACTGACTGACAAAATAAATCAAAACCCGAAGTAAGAATTTAAACGAATTCCCAACCGCGACAAAAACAACCCTGTTGTATGTAACGCCACGGCATGTCAGTTATGCTCTCATAAACATGCGGACAGACTGACAGATCGGAGCAACTCTTCGGAATACTTTGCACTCACTACCTATCCCGTGTATAAGGCCCAAACAAAATGAGGATTAACTAGACGAAAGTAAAGGTACGATATTCAAATATTTGCATATTATTAAACATAATAGCAGTAGGGTTGGTTTGATTATATTTTGCTGGTTGCTTTAAAGGAATATAGCTTTCTACCTTTCGCAAAATCAAGTGAATGGCCCGGAAACGAACTAATGCCATCTTAGCGTATCTAAACACAGTAGGTGGATTCTTTCATGTGACAAGCGAGCATTGGTTACTTACCTTGTTGCGTGTTTCAGGTTCTCAGATAGCGGGAAAGAGCAAAAAGAAGAAAGTAAACGCGCAAATAAAATATGCAGGGACTGAGTAAGGAAAGGGGCGGGGATTGGATGAAGAATGGAGAAAGTGTCCGCCTCTGCTTTCTTTTCATCATAGTTAATTCACACTACCTGGAGAACACTGTTGTTAACTACAGATATTAATAATTCAAGCTCCAGCACGGATTTCCCCGAGCTAATTTACCTAGAGCAAAATCAATCAGTCGCTCATCCTTGAGGTAAAGTGTTAGCAATTCACCTTTCGCTAATGGCAAAGCTCTAGAGGTTTAACTGTTTTAACTTCTAATAATATTTTTAAACAAGAAAGACTACCAGGAATCAGTTATTCGCATCAGATTCGCATGAAAAATAGGTCCACGAGGTGGGTAAATAGGTTTCTTTTTTTTTTTGCTGCAAGTTTAGCAGTAACTAAGACAATCACGTTCGTAGCGGTTCAACTTAAATTTTCTCTTAAACCTCCAAGTTTTCATGCTTTTACGTTACTGTCTCATATGCTGATCAGTAAAATTTTATTCAAACAAATTAAAATATTGTATTGTATAAACAAAATTGTGTTCACTTCGAAAGATTAAAGAACGTAACTGGCCATTGTCCTCTCTGTCTGTAGTCGCACTTAACAGGGTTAGTCGCAATTAAGTCAAGCGAAATCGCTATTTGTAAAAGTACGTATACACGAGAAAAACGCTTTTGACTTAATACCTCTACAAATCACGTTAAAATCAAAGCTAAAAGTGACGGACTTAACAAATTACAAACTAAATCCCCATTTAAATAAAACATAGAAAAGTATAACTTAGCATTTCATTTATCTAGCGACCATAGCCAACCGTATAACGTTTCTTGTTTTGGCAACTTTGCCTTTCATCAGGAATCAGCAATGAAAAAGAAAAAATAGTCTCGCAGCCAAAAAAAATTTCACCCTATCTCAAAACAGAGAATGATGACAAACAAACACTTAACTACAAAAAACTAAAAGTAATTTATTTTTTCATTTATCTGAGTTATCAAAACAAACATTGGCAAATCGAAATTTCGCCTTGTCATAATAGTTTAATTACGATTTACTTGCCGGCTAGTGTCATGTTTTAACGAGTGGTAAGCCGATTCTTATTACAATTCAAAGTCTACTTTTAAGTAAAAGATATCTCAATTAAGGTTACCAAGCGCCTCTACACTCACAACCTCACAATGCGACCTTGACGGCAAACGTCCAACTCGCGTCTGCTTTTGTTTACTGAAAAGGAACCGGGCTTTGTAAATCATCCACGCGTGAGTTGCGCATGGGAAGACTGTTCTCAACACACCAGGTAAAAACTTAACGGAACTCTTTGCTCAAACATATTTTCCTCTACCCTCTTTTACTAGGATTTCTAAGCTAAGAGAATGCAGGTTTCTAAAATTGAAATAACTTCGATTAAAAACTAAGGTGAACACTAAATAACCCAAAACCTAAGCCGTGTTCCACTTGCTTTCATCTATCCTTTAGTTAACTGAGTAGTGAATTTGATTTACCTTTCATATTCAAAGACCTATTGTCGTTATAATTCCCTTGGTTATGGCATTCATAAAAAATAAAATTAGCATAGCTTCGTTAAAATTAGCATAGCTTCGTAATGGAAACGCTTTCGCTGAACGGGGCCTCAGTCTATTTAGCGCGCTGAAGCCATTAAATAGTCTCACTAGTGACGTCACAATAGGCAGTCCTCGCGCGGCGAAATCTCAAAAGCGCGACAATGGGTTAGGAAACATGCTGAAACAAGTTCGTCATATTTCCGAGGGGAACTTTTACGGCCTGCGGGTCACAAACAAGGCTCGAAAGCTCAGCTTGGATAAGGAGCTTCGTACGCTAGAGGCTTGCAAGGACGTACAGTCGCACGTTTATAGGAAAGAGGAGAAAGAATTGATCAATACACTTAAAAGGCTACACCAAACGAAACACGATCACCTTGATCCTCAGGAAGATCACGAACATCCAGCGCGTTTAACTTCTCATCACGACAGACGGGCAAGCTTTCATTCCAAGCACCCCTCACGTGACGAGCATCGGCATTTACGAAGACCAACTGAGCGTCACGACGGAAAAGTTCAAGTAAAAGTCAGATCGGAAGGCAGCGATCACGTGAAAGTACTTGCTAATGCCTCTAATGTGAGTGTCATCATTTCTCTTTCGCCAATAGCGAGTTCTGTCGGAGCTGCAAAGCAGACTGCCACAGGTTCTCTTCCCCCAGTGGCGCAGACGCCAAAAAAGGAGGCTGGCACAGATATTCACAGGACACAAGCATTTATGTCCTGTGTGATTTGCAACTTGCCGCGATATACCCAAGGAAGGGAAAATAACAACACTTGCACGTGCCACGCCGATCCTTCTAAACACCCTCACCCAGGACACAAACACCAGGGAGGTTCAAATAAACGAAGGATGAGTCACCCTGATGATGAAGATTTGAAAAAGTGGGCTGCTAAAAGAGAGCGAAGGCGGAGTTTGGAGGTTGACGATCTTCCCACGTTGCATTCAGCAAAGAAACACCCCGAAGCCCATCACAGACACAACGGAAGAAGTAGAGCGTCTAGCTTTGAGGAAGACAACAAGCCTCACGGTGCACCTGAGAGGACAAGAGCCTTTGATGAATACACTGCTTACGTGCCAGGTGTGGGCGCTCATAGACGGAACTTCCTCGACCACAATATAACATCAACCGATCACCACGCACATAAACAAGGCATGCGCAGTAGGGGAAGTAGTTTCGGCGAGAAAACCGATCCCATCATACATGAACAAGGCATGCGCAGTAGGGGAACTAGTTTTGGCGAGAGTAGAAGCAGAAGGAATAGCCTTGACGAGGGTCGAAGTCGATGGGGCAGTTATAGCGAGGGCCGAAGTAGAGACAACAGTTTGAGTGATCGCGACGAGCCACATTACATGCGACCCCTCAAGGGACATTACGGATCACGGCACAACAGAGCCCGCCAGGAGGAAGAACTGCGCGAAATTTATAGCAGATTACAAAGAGTATTTCATCACGGCGAGAACGGTGATCACCCTCAGGCCACTCAGTTACCTCTGGCCAAGACACGCCGAGATGCAGCTGCTCACACCAGCGCTGAAGACCCAGCTCCTGCCTTCAGTGGACTGATGCACCCTGATAATATTTTCAACCATCATCACTTCCTGCCTTACGAAGCCGGCAAACAGGACAAACACCGGACCACCAACCATCAGGTTCTACACCCCCCACCTCAACCCAACGCCCATCACGTGACGGGAATTGATCGTCATGGCAACCGTCAAGAAGTAAGTGATTTTTCGTCGTTGGACAGGAGTTCGAAAGCCATTTATACTCCCCTTTTGACATCACTACTTTTAGCAGTATACAGGACGTACATCCATGAAGGTCGTTGGTTGGAGTATCAGACCGGATGCCGTGAATTCGACTGAAATGGTTCCTTTTGAGCCACTCGTGGTTAACATAAACCCTCTTCCTCCTCTTTCAGGAAAATTTTGCTGACCTACAGGCACTTCCTCCTTTTCATGCTCGTAAACTAGTTTCGCCTCTCGCTTCAAGTCGAAGTTTTCTCAGTAACAGTGTCACTTTTTTTTTTCGTAGCGCTTACAGCAAAGAAAATTTTAGTGCGCGTCATGGGTTGCCTAAGGGGCAAATTCAATATGGCTGCTGCACCGGTAAAACGGTAACTGTTAACGTTATTTAGACACCTATTAGCGAATACTATTTCGCAATTCGAACTACATTTTTATTATTCTTTGTTAATTTTCTATCACCAGTATTTATTTAAATTTAGCTACGTCTTCTCCAGTTAGTGGATGGTTTCACACTCGGCAATACTGCTGAAGACACGTTGCGATTATGATTATGTTTATTCTGCAGTTCTACGTAACCCCGGGTTCAACATCACACATTGCCGCCGCCTTGGATCGCAAACACGAACAGGACAATGGTATTCACTCCATGCTCATGAAACTGAAGCAGCTACGGAATGTTTATCAAGAGATGGACAATGCGGCACCCAGGTACCCTTGGCCCAGTCCTCCAAATGTCAAATTCAACAGTGAAGAATTTCAGAAGCTTGGAAACTGCAGGTACTTGCGACTAACGAAAACCAATTTAGAGAGTCTGCAACAACTAGAGAATAACGGAACCAGTGGCTAAGAACAGCACAATTATCTCAAAAGTCAACTTTATTTTCAATTTTAATCCGAAGAAAAACAAGCTATGGGGACGCGATTCCTATCTCAGAAATAAGCCAAAATATTTTAACTGTCGTCATAGAAGTACAAGGGGTATACACATCAAGACATTTCTATGTGTAAATGATGTTTACCTACGCTATGTACGGAATTGCAATATTTAAATCACTGTTATCTCCTCAGGCGATGACCCATTTATAAAATCCTTCAATAAAAACCTCCTTTCATCCTAAAATGAGTCATTGCATTGTCCATTTTTTTTGTTTTTCTCTTCGCTCGTTGTCTCCTTCTATCCATTTGGAATGGAAATGGGCAATGACGTCTGTCCATACGGCTGTCTTCTTAAACACGTCTGTCTCCCTCAGAGAAATAATTGTATCTGAAAACAAAACTTGTGGATTCAGTAAGTCAGTCTGTCTACCTTAAAACAATCAATCAATCAATCAATCAATCCATCCATCCACTGATCGATCAATCGATCAATCAATCAACTCATCAAGTCAGTCAGTCGTCAGTCAGTAAATCAGTCAGTCAGTCAATCACTCAGTCAAGTCAGTCAGTCAGTCAGTCAGTCAGTCAGTCAGTCAGTCAGTCTGTCAGTCAGTCAGTCAGTCAGTCAGTTAGTCGTCAGTCGGTCGGTCGGTTAGTCAGCCAATAGCCATGCTCACCCACCTAAGGGGGAAAGGCTACACGTTGGCCATCAGCCATTTACTCAGTCGGTTGGAATAAGTGTTCCAAAGTGAAACATTTACACCACCTTGTATAAGCACTCGCTGACCACCGTTAGTTCGAACTGTAAGCTCATCTCTTAAGGATAAAAGCCAGTCCAGCACCTCAGATATGCAAGGAATAAAAACAAAAATCAATTAGTGGAACAACAATTTGTGTTTTGGCCTCTCAAATTGATAATTGTAAAAAAGAAAGCAAAAATACTCAATGCAATAGAAGATAAGAGTGAAAAATAGAGTTAGCGTTTTTTTCACTTAAATACCTTTCCCGCGATTTGCGCCCACGGCTCCGTCTTCAACAAAGTCGACAATGCTAGCGGCAGTAGCCATGGTAACCTCTCATACCATCCACAATACTCTGCTGTAAAACCCACCGTGGGCTCAGTCGTAGGAGACAGAACAAGTCCTTGAAGTAAAGGCACATTAGACCAGGTAGCACTTATCATCGACAGCAAGGTGAAACAATTAAACAAAACCTGGAATCAAAAACAACCAAACCTTTTTAGCCTTACGTTACAAAGGATCATGTCTGAAACCATTTTGCAAACTGCACAAGTACCTTAGGTGTAGAGGATTCAGAAGAATGCTGAACTGCATTCTTAACCTGACCAATCAGCTCCAAGAACCAATGCTGTTTCTCATCAGTTTTACGTTTGTAGTCCGAATCAATTATGACTCCAACAACACAAAGCAAGAATTCTTTGCGTTTTTCTCCTGCAAAACAAGAACATTGCGCGTTTTTTTTCTTTTTTACTCTTTACTAGCTATGTCTTTCCTAAAGTTGAACCTATTCCTACAGTCGAGAAATCCGAGAATTAACCCTCAAAGTTCAAGTCCTAGAAAGAGCCCATTAATTTCCTTCTGAACACTGCCCTAGTAAGGAAACGAGGACAACATGAAACAAAGAAACTTTTTTGGACCTCGACGGGAATCGAGCCCACAGACCCCGATCAGCGACGCTACATTTCTGTGCTAATCTTACGTCTCCTTCTCGTTACGGGGCTTATTAGGCTTTTCGCCTATTCAACTCCAAAAACCCTACCCTAACCTAACCTATAACCTATTTGAGTTTAGGTACTTGAAAGAGAAAAATGACAGCAAATGCACACAAAGCAAAAACAAAATCAATAATTAGTTATGCAGGTGACATCATTGAACTTTATTTCTTTACAATTTTGCACTGTCTTTCGCTCAGATTGTGGAAACATCAGTCAATGTCACCAAGACCAGTCATTCTCAGAACTACACTCACCCGGAAAATAGGCAATAACCTATTTTTAAGTTAAGAATATCAGTGACTTTTTAAAATCACCAAATATCAGAGGGGAAGAAGTCTTACCACTGAGATCAGCTGTTAAAATCCAGTCAATACAAGGCGTAAGCCATTTCAGTGGCGCTTTCCCATCACGAACTGCTCTACACCGCACAACTAGCGCTTTCGTGGCAATGGCCTACAAAAAATACAATTTAATTGAAGTACATGTGCAATGGTGAAAGATAAGGAAGAAATACTAAAAGGAAAAGCATTATGGTAAGGGTTTCAGCGCAAACGGAGGGTTCATATGCACTCCCTGTATTTACAATCAAACAAGACTTTTTGTTTAACAGCGTGAAGCGCAGAAGCGTGACCACTTGTAAGTGGACTCATACTTTTATGACTGTTTATGAGATCGACTATCCAATCAGAATACATGGACAGCATTTAGGAAAACAAACTGCTTTAGGCCACAATGGACTTGAGATGGTTTTTTTGTAGCTATCCGGAAATTCTGATTGTATTTTGTATTTGTATTTATTGAATTTTGCGACATGACAGCACAAACAATATTTAATGATTTCTTGAAAGAAATAGAGGTAAGGAATCCTCTTAGAAGCCATATACAAGTTATTGACCAGGCTTGAGGTCAAGATCGCTGGATATTGGCCAAGCTCTTTTTTCACGTTTTTCGTCGAGGTCCATAAAAACGCAAAAACAGAACGAGGCTAATATTCAGCCATCCTGACCAAGCAAGCTTGGTCAAAAGGACACCAAAGAATTTGATTTTATAACGAGTTGTTCGCGAAAGTCGTCAACATCTTGGTTTTCTTTGTTTTTATTCTCTTCGAGGCTTTCAGCTGTTTTGTTTTCCGACTCCATGGATAGAAAGAAACTGCGGAAAATCTTTTTTCTTGTCTGAAAACATACTCTTGCGAAAAATACAAACGAAAACCTTGGTTGGCCGTCTTCAGAGAAAATTTTTCTTGCGGGAACACAGCGGGCAATCCCGAGCGGGCAAGATAGCTTCATCTTGCCTGCTCGGGTAGCCAATAAGAGACAAGAGTTTGGTTCATCTTGCCTGCTCGCTTAGCCAGCCACATAGTAAAAGGGGTTATTAAATGAGGATCCCCCCGGTTATTTGGGCTTTAGAAAGCAACTTAATAAACTGTATGCATTAGACACGGTACATGACTGAATATTTGTTTTTCACGAGAGTATGCGAATTAGCCACAAGTAGTGAATCGCACGCGTTACGACGTAAAGCCGTGTTCGTAAGATAAATCACGCAAAAATCCTGACACTCACCTGGGTGTCGTGTACAATGCTTTCCAGCTTTTCAATAGTAATAAGTGTTAAACACCGAGCGAGCAATCGTAAACAGACATGATCCTGTTGAGAGAGAACAACAAGCAAATTAAATAAAACAATGATTGAAGTTTGACTGAGAAGTGCTGTACCGGAATAAACGTTACTTACTGCTCTCCCCTCAGCGCAGGAATTGTACACGTGCTCAAGGGCCGCTATGGTCCAACCGATCACTGATGGGGGTGGCTCCTTTAACTGAAGTACCGAGAAATGAGCTTCCAGTATGGCCGTCCACAGAGCACAGTCCTAGGAAGAGAAAAGGTATTTTAAAATAAATAATGTGACTGATACTAAATACTGCCTAAAATGATGACGGGAATTCTTTGTAGTACGAAAAGTGTTCTAAAAGCAGCTAAATAGAATTGTCCGTTTTTACATTGGCATCATGTTGCATTAAGGCGGCACAACCAGAAGCTAAAACACAGTTTCTTGGAAGCAAATTTGTTGAGAACGATATAAACAGGTGCAATTGAGGTGATTTATAAAAAGAGGTATTTTGCAGCAGAAGAAAGAACTGCAAAAGTGCATAATGAATGCTTGTTTACGATGGAAAGTTACGTCTCTCACCACCTCTAGTGATATTGGCGAAAATTTTAATAACTGCAAGTTGCATTCATATTTCATTAATACCAAAGATGACGAAAGTGGAAGTTGCTACTGACCGTCCCATTCCTCCATGGCTCTGACAGCGTTCCTTCGTAAAATTCTTTCATCTTTGAAGACGAAATTACATAAACCAGTCTTGGCAGGTTTTTAAGCAGTTCCGTTTTGCACATGTCCTACATCATGAAATAAGCATCCAAATTAATTGGATAACTCGTAATTAAACGTAATTCAAACGCGGAGGCTTGTTCTCGACCAACTAGAACGGATTCCTATTTTCAGACAAACAGTTTCGTTATCTGGTTCACGTTTCGTCTAATTAAACAAAAGGCGCGGAATCCATTTTATTATAACGATTAGCACACATGTGAATCTAATCGAACAGCCGGGTTCCTCATCGAGCAATCCAGTTTCACTCAAATTTTAAAATCGGCTTAATTCGCTACATACCGAAAAATACTAATCAACACCAAAATTAGTAAAGCAACAGCCTGGTTGATTGTGAGGCTGTTACTTATGGCTTTGGTTCACGATTTCCGTCATAATTTGGAATATACTTGCTAGGCAATCCCGTGTTTGGCAATAACTGAATACTGTACTCTTACCCACAATCCCATGAATACCGCGGGGGCCAGAAGAGAGGACAGGAACGAGGACACACTGGAAGAGGACTGGGCTTGATTCACTGCAAGCTTGATGCACAACTGACTTGTCTCCTCCCCTAGTGGGGACACAGGCAAATATCAACAATTTTAGCAAGAACGGTTATCAATCGACTGAAAGCAAAACACTTGTAAAGCAAATAAACTTCTGAGATCAGAGTAGTCCAGAGACGGATAGCCTTAATACTGGTTTCTTTTCGTTTTTATGTAAAACAAAAAACAACTTACTTCGAAGCTGTAAAATTTGTGAGGCAAGATCAGCGAGGCAATAATATTATGTTTCGCTTACCAAACTTTGCTCTCATGATGGGACTAAGAACTGATGCCCAGTTTACTGGTGGTAAAGCCACTTGAGGACCGCTGACAAGGGATTCCAGTACCACGGGCACCACTTTTCCGGAGAAGTGCAAATGAGGCCCTAACAAGCGAGCACACAAGGAATGAAATTACAGCGAAATGAAGCAGAAACTTCTAAGCCCGAGCTTCTTTTTACCCTTGTTAAAAGTACAAAACTCGTGTAAGACAGGACAGTAACAAAGGAGAAAATGTCGGTACATAACCCTGTCAAAGACACGATAAAACTTACGAATGTTTATCAGGATCGGTGAAATTTTCAACAACACTTCGTATATCAAGGTGTTTCTTAATTTTGTCATTGATCCTGATAAGTATACGGCGTGCATTTTAAATTGCAAGCGACTCTTGGGCGTTTCTGCACTACAAACGCAAAGTGCGCCGAGGGCAACGTTAGGTGGTTATGCAGTCACACAGTCCCTCTGAATAAAGATGGGCACGGGAAGACGCAGTTAACTCATGGACGCACAATATTCAGTGTACTTAACAATCTAAACCAACGAACAGCCAGAGGAGTTACGTACGTTAGTTCGTCTCATATGAAGACTGGAACAGGACGCCTAAACTTTGGCCTCTCCTTACTTCCCTTACTTTACTTATCAGGTGCTTTATTCTTAACTCCGTATTGTTTTAGCCAAGCCTAAAAGCGGAGCCCTCCCTTTTTGTTTTTGTTTTTTGTTTTGTTTTGTTTTTTTTTTCCCATCTGGCAGTTAGCAATTTGTGAAAATACTCTCATTCAAGTCGTTAAATGAAAAAAAAATAAATAAAAAAATAAGACCAGGAAGAAGAATTTCCTGCCCTCGCCGAGAGCCGAACCCGGCTCGTCGGCGTGAGAAGCCGGAGATTAGTCCACTAGGCCATGAGCGTATACTGTCATTTAAGAAGTTAATTTTAATACTTATTTCTTTCTTCGTGACAAGCTGCCTATCAGCATGAAAATGCTGGTGTTTTTCCTGGCAAAATGTGTTCAGAACGCCGTAAAAACCACGGCTGTGGACAGAAAAAACCAAAAAGCACTAGCTCTGCTATATTTGGCGTCGAAACCACTGCGAAAAGCTGCGAACTCAAGCGGTGTGCCGACCGAGTTCGAACAGAACCGACCAGGCAAATTTGAACTTTTCGCCTGAACTTTATCGCCCATTTTTTTTCGCCTAAATTGAACTTTTCCCCTTCCATCAAAAAGACAACTGAGTATTCTTTTGAACTTTTTTTCCCATTAACAAATTTGTTTTTGACTTTTGTTGTCTTTGCTTGTTTTGCTACAACGCAGGTCAACATGCGATTT
>Ga0126336_10000473_pt1 | contig 16425 bp, 9 predicted proteins | sample SidCmetagenome_FD_92530 | JGI IMG/M metagenome (GOLD analysis project Ga0126336, IMG submission 92530) | Coral microbial communities from El Islote,Puerto Morelos, Mexico - Siderastrea C C metagenome | ecosystem: Host-associated > Invertebrates > Cnidaria > Coral | place: El Islote,Puerto... | reverse complement strand
TGGATAATGTGCTGAATAACCTTCAATGGACAAGTTGCACACTCATTATGATTTTATCCACAAGGCCAGAAGAAAGGTTTAAATTAATCAAGTCTTTACATTGCATGGATGAAAAGGCTTTCGAAGAGGCATTTGACTGTATTTCCTTTTACATATTTAAGCTTCCGTTTATGCTTACGTCACGTTCTCGTCGTTTTTTGATACGTGTCAAAAACCGAAGAGCAAAAAAAAAAATAGAAAAATCGACGCCAGTAGGATTTGGGTACTGAAAAAAGCAAGGCCGGGGCGAAAAGAAACAGACTGACACGTAATGATCAAGAAAATTATGATCATTGATCAAAACGTTTAATTACTCAGTACGTAACTTTCACATAGAAATTTAGGTATAAAGTGGTTTTTTTGTGAATCAAGCGTGACGCGATTCACAGAGGAGGAGAAATTGCCTTAGACTACGCACACGTTTTCAGGTTCTCATTCTTTACCTTTGCATCACATCATACTAAGTTACGTTTGCCAACTGTTTTTACACACATTCAGAGAAACAAATCCCAAGAATCGTGACAATACTGCAATTGACGCGTGTATCAGGCCCTCAACTGATGCAATTAGAGATGCAATTGCAAGATCATGCAATGTCGTGATTACATGTAGAGCTTAAATTACCATTTGTTAAACTACAAATTCAGTAATGCTGGTCTCCAGTGAGCCTGTAAAGTATTGCCACCGATAAGATAAGGCAGACGAGATTTACTCTGTTATATATAAGTTAGGAAAAATAACAACAAGCGGAGAAGAAAAAACTGCACCTTTCGCAAACCAGCTAGTGCTTATGCCGTTACTTCGTTGTCTTGTATGCAGCCTGGTATTGTTATGCGCAATACACTCGAGTTGTTTTGCAGCCAAATGTGTGATGGTTCCAATGTTTGGGAAAAGTCACTATCTTGTTCATGAAAGGCTTGGCAAAGAGCTGGTAACAAGAGCGGCATGAGGTTTGTCAGTTTTGTTAGCAGTGCATGAATGTTGTACTATTCCATACGCGTGAAAAGGTTTAAGGCTGACAATAATAGATCGTAGCGAGAGCAGTACGTAGTGACCCTCTAAGGACAGTTCTATTTTGTCTTATTAAGATGAACAGAAGACGATAAAATACTCCGAAGAATTTCAGCATATAATTTCAGTCCTTTTTCAGAGTTTGCCGGTAAACAAGTGTACGAACCAATACACCTAAATGTCAATGTGTTTTTTCAGCAATCTATGATAGTTTACATAACTGCTATTGCTTTCAATTTACAGCCGAGGCTCTTAATTCTCCAAAAGAGTTGCCGAGTGTAAGTCGGCAGTCGGCAGAGAACGGTTTTCAGTAGTTGAGCTTTAGTGAAGGAAAGCTAAAGCCGTATTTCTATTCCGCAGATAGATCTTTAACGAATCTCTTGTTTTTCTTTGTGCTCGCTTATATACTGAAGAGAATACGAGTAAAATACAGCATACTTGACTGACACACATGAAAACATAAATTCCTTTAAGCCCTAATTTCAGCACGTCTGTTCTCCCCCACTGTTCTCCATATATTTCTTACGATACTTAAGTTGGGAGTATTTGACTAAACATTAAGGCATTGCAAGTACTAACATTAACAAGAGCCGGATTATTCTCTAGGTACTATGTGCTATGGGGCTTAAAGGGATAAGAAAGCTATTGTTTAATTATCTGCAGGATTCAGAATTTGGCGAAAGAGTGATAGAAATTTTACTAGCAAAACACTTAAAATGTCGTTTTCTGTTCTCCCACTGGATTGTTGTAGGGTCTTTTGAAGGTATATTTGTGTAAGCTAAATTACCACAGTTTGATCTGTTCGGATTGTTTAGGGAACGGAAGCGTACCCTCCAAACTACTAATCACGAGCTGCTTTTGAATTTCTGAAATGCCATCAGCCTCTATTTCGCACTCAACACAACTTAGTCTTTAAATGCTGTGAACGTCGACTGAGGTGACATTTAATTAAAAAACTCCAGCTTTTTAGACTGAATTAAATTCAAATTTCAGAGGCAACTAAGGTTTATTAACGATCTGATTATTCTACCAAAACGAACCGTTTGATGCCACTGAACTAATGCGACAAAAAAAATTACCTCGAAAAATAAAAATTCCCGTTAAATTTTGGATCGTTAATTTCATACAATACTGTTGAGGTGTGCTAAAAAAGGCTTACGTATGTCTTCTAACAACGCTTTTGTATTGTATTGCATACGATAGACGCGGCCCAATATAATGCGAAAAGTATTTTTCATTACAGTGTAAAACACTTTCAAAAAAATGTTTTAGCCGGCAATCGAAAAAAAGCCCCTACAGGGGTTAACTTCACATCAACATCCACAGTTTCTGGTTTCTAATTCAAGATATAGCGAAAGGTTTCTAATCGACATAAAGGCGCTTCCACTGGGGCACGACATCCAATGAAATTCGGTTTTATTTCTGTTTGATGACACTCTATTTATTTATCGCCAGGTTGTGCTTCTTGTTGGTGATTGCAAACGCCGCCAAAGACCCAAATATCAGGTGGTTTAAGTGTCCTGAACTTTTGAAAAAACTAGACGCGCCCAATCTGCATAATTTACCTGAACTGTTGCATGGTTACTGTGACGCAAAGCTCAGCGACCAAGCGCCATCATGGACGAAGTGAAATGCGCTAACTTGGTCATCGGTGATGGCATCTACTTATGCTCGTCTCTGATTGCAGATAAATTCTCCTTACCACACGTAACAGTTTTAGAGAGCTCCCTAACAGCAGCAACGGCGACCGTACCATATAACGTTGCCGAGCTGCCTTCATACATACCTCAGATTTCATCAGGAATGACAGACAACATGAGCTTTCTGCAAAGAGCAGCGAATACACTTCGTTGGTTGGTAAATCGTAACATTTTTCCACACATGTTTAGGAGTTCTTTCTCGGAAGTGAAGAAGAAGCACAAGATAACACCAGAAAAAACTTTGGAGGAGACTTTTCAGAGTGGATCTCATTCTTGTTCAAACTGAGCCATTTGACTACCCGCGCCCACTGTTACCAAGTTAGAACAGTTATATTTTTTACAGTGAAATTGTTCGTAGAAGCGCTCGCACAAAGGGAAAGAGAGCCATACACTTCATGTCATGTTGAGCAGATAATAGCTTCAAAGAAGTTTAACACAACTAAAATTTAAGGGGCAGAACTAATTGGGATGATATATCCCTGGTATAATTTTGCTGGCAAAACTTGAGGATCTTCTTCATTGTTGTTTTTTGGTTTCAGCAAGAGATGATAAAGGGGCAGCTTTAAACACGTAGTGACAGTTCTTCCTTTAGACTGTATTCCTCAGCATATAAGCCGTCTAACGCCTTTGATGTTTTCCAGATACTAAGTTAGTTGGTCCTCTTCTGCCAAGTCCAGCTAAACCGCTCCCGGATGACCTGGAGGAGTTTTTCAGGGTGTCTGGTGACCAGGGAGCCATACTTGTGTCTTTTGGATCAGTTCTTGGTGAGTTAGACGGTATCGTTGTTGCAACTGTGGCTGCTGTATTCTCTAACTTGCCACAGAGAGTCGTTTGGAAACTAGATACAAGTAAGTGGATATTTAATTTTAATAATGAATGCAAAAAAATACGATTTTGGGGCTTCAGTTCTCCTTTAACATGGGTTGCTTTGAATTGGTTTTTGATATATTTTTTGGGCCAGCCTGTTCGGATATCTCGCCCAGGTTAACAACCCTTGACCTTAATAATAATAATAATGATAATAATAATAATAATAATAATAATAATAATAAGCGAATAGTTTAACAGGATAACCCTTCATTGCAAGAGCACTGTTATTAATGGGGTGCTGCAACACAAAAGCCTCAAAAAAAAAATATGAGAAAAACTTTGCACTTCCTCTGGGTCCCCCACAGGGGATAAGTGTTTATTTGAGCATTTGTTTCCTGGTGCCCGTTTCTCGAAAGTCCCGATTACTTTCCGGGCCCGAAAAGCTATTTTATGAGCGTAAGGTGTACCTTAAAGATTCAAATTTTGTTGTGGTTCCTAAAGCTAAGCAATAGAATTATAAGTTGACAAAAAAGTCAAGATGGTTTGCACACTAAAAGGTACACCACCATTCTATAGATCTTGAATATAAAATATATCTCCGAGGCCGAAATGTTCCCGGGACTTTCGAGAAACGGGCCCCTGATCTGTTTTGTCTGACGCAAAGGTCGGAAGGCCTTGACGAGGGAAATGTTTGCTGGTAACTAAAAGACACCTGTGTACCCTGTCTGTGATGGCGTCGAGTCTAAGACCCCTAATCAGTTTTATGGAACTCGGTCGAAAATGCACACTCTATTTGACGGTACATCCCGAACAGAATAAACGTGGGGGTACCCCCCTTGCGAATCAGTAATTTAGAAAAGGGAAAGATGTGTTGTTAATTATTGACTGATTTATTATGTTTAAAACAGAGGGCAAAAGCTCAACAATTGGCAGCAACGTCAAAGTTTCATCCTGGCTCCCACAAAATGACGTTCTCGGTTACCTCAAGTCTCGTACAACACGAGGTAAGAGGACTCATGTTATCAGAGAATTTTTACCATTTAACTGGACAGCTTGCATCGTTTTCCATTAACCATTTGTCAATTGATGAGTGCTGATGACTCTAATTGACCAGAAACCTGTTCGTATGCACACAGTCAAATCTGACTCGTCGCCTTTGAGAGCAATTTGTCCTGGACAACCCCCATCCCCCCCCCCTGACTAAGCGGTTACATTATCGGTGTTTTTTTAGGGCTTCAAATATCCCATGGCTGTGCCATGCTAAATGAGTCAACTGTTTATCACGTCTGATTTGGCTGAGCGCAGTTCACGAAATTCAATTCACGAAAATAAATCATGTGGTTTCAACTTTTTCATCTCCCAAGAAGGAATTCAACGTACTAAACTAGCTAAAAAGTCTTTTTGTACAACTTGACAAACACTCATCTGGTATCTTTTTAAAAGACACCTTCCGAGTTCAATGAGTATAATATTTTTGTTGCGTCTTATTTTCAGTTACTGGACTTCCGCTGCTCGAATTTCCAAGTCCATCAGACTTCACCCTCGAACTCCTTTACAACAAGCCGCTGACTGGATAGAGTACACGCAGGCGCAAGGCGGCTTGGCACGTCTCAGACCACGGGGACTGGATCTACCATTTTTTCAGCTTTACCTCTTAGATGTCATATTTGTGGCCGTTTTGCTGTTGACGGGCGTTTTTGCTGTCGCTTACTTGTTTATTAGATGCTTTTATCGCAACTGTTGTAAGGCAAAGCCGAGCAAAGAAAAATCACATTAGGACATGAATACCTGCCATATCTGCTAACTTTACTATGTTGTACGTTAGGTGCGTTAGTAATCACCTTATTGATGGTTTCGGCCTTATTTTCTCATGAAGACATGCAGTAGCAGAGATGAACTTATGTTGTTTAGAAGGATTTAATTCTTTTCAAACTGATCTTAAAATCTAAGAGAAGCTCTTAAAAAGTGATTTTCTAAGAAAGGCCAAGGAAAGAAGAAAAACCATTTTTACTAAATAAATGCTGATCCTATTTTGTATATCTAGCTATGTTGCATGTTATTGTCTCTCATATCGAGGACTATTAAAACGTGTAGTGCACGTAAGTGATTGATATTAATCAAAAAATTGTCCACAGAGCACTTCGTATTTAAATATAGTTTTAAGTTAGCATCCGTAAGTGCCGTTGGTTGTGCTTTGTTGACAGTTTCTGTTGTGACTGAACGGAGGCTGATGCTGGAGTGGCAGTCTCTCAGTTGCATCCTAATGCCATTATAGTTATTTGGGTGAAAATCAGTAACTCACCGAATTGTTATCAGAAGACCTGAAGACGATAAACACGTCCAACTGGCGGTTTTCCGTCTAATTTAAATTTGAGCGCGAAATTGGATGAATAAATTTTTGAGACAGGAACGTCGTCTTTCACCAGATTAATATTAGATAATTTTTTTCTTTAGACGATTTTCCGCCTCTGATATAAATTCGGAAATTTTAAGAGCTTTCTTCATTGGCAATGGATCGTGTCACCATCGCTGTAGCCTATCCCAGAGATTGTGAGGAGTTAAAGAAAGACGGATAAGAAGAACGGCATGGATTTTTTAGGGGGGGGGATTGGAGGGGGAGGTGGTTTGCCCCTGGGTATTTTAGGGTTTAAATACACTTGCCCATTGCTTTTATAGGCAAGTTTCCCCTCTCCTCCCACTCAGACACGGTTCACGTACGCCGACTACAAAATTATAATGGACACACTCTGCCCGTCAGGCAACTCTTAGGGGCTGAAAAGAGGTCTTGCTTTTGATTGACTTCAGGGACATAAGCAACAACGACGGCAACGAGCAACTGGATCATCGCAAAACATAAGGTTTAATTAGCAAAACAAGTCTGCACTTGCGTTATATCATTTGTTAAATTTTTTTGTCGTCCTCTACAAAACAACAAAGTGAAATTTTGAGATTTTATGGAGAATGTGAATTTACCACGATTAATTTTCTGAAGTAAACGTTGCTCCAACGGTTTCAGTTCCTGCGAGACAGTTCGACTGACTGCAAGATTTAGAAAAATCGCAAAGCAGTTTAAAATAACTTTGGTTTTTGGAAGACGATTCTTTTGACGTTACCTCCTTGTTGCTTTAGGTACCTTTTAACGGGAAGTACGGTTATACGCTGTTTTTGTTACGTATTGGGATCTTCTCCTTGTTTACTATCTCGTCGAAGTTTCAATCACCCCCACATTTCCTCAAGAGGCCCCTTTAAATCCTTCAGAATTTCTTTAATTAATTTTTACGATTATAAAAAAGACGAATAGGGATCAATGATGATAAATTTCAGGGAACTCAATAGAGAAAAATTGAAGGCCCCGCAGTAGTGTTGTCAGTGGTCAGTTATTGTATCTTTAATCGAACTGTCGATCTGAAGGTTCATCACTGCATCACTGCATCACGTCGTGTTGTTTCTGGACAAGACATTCCATTTATCTATCCGACAGGGGAGAAAGCCGGTCGCTGGTCTTGTTCTTACGCAAAAAGGAAAAAATTGTGAATTAGATCACGCTAAATTCAGGAAAAATACAATACAAGAATGGGGTCAATGACATGTACTTCAAGTAACGCTATCGACCAGGTCATACAGTGTGACCCCTGGGGGAGGACTCCTATCTGAAAGGGACGGGGATGCTCGTCGGAAAAATAGAATTAAAGCCCCAAACGAGACCAATCTGAGCGTGGCTCAGGTTTTATTTGACCCTAATTGTATAGGTAAAAATATTGGCTTTCAGTCCTGAACACCCTACGTGAGACCAAAATCTGCAATTTACACCCCTAAGCGAAACGAAGAGCACCCCTGTCACTTTCATATGGGAGTTCCCTACCCCCCCCCACCCCCGGGGGGTGTGACCCTAAAATGATAAATCATTTGACTATAAGTCCTCATTAGCATTTGCTTGCCAGTCCAGTGTGTGTGTATTTAATTGAACATACTGAATCAAGGTTGAGAAGCAAAGACAACAGGAGGAAAGATTATCCCTACAACAATTGTGCTGTTGAAGAGAAACTGAATCTTTGGCAAGCCACTGCATGCTGCACTAGTCTGATTATGGCGTTACTTCGATGTCTTACATGCAGCCTGGTTTTATTGTTCACAATTCAGTCGACTTGTTTCGCAGCGAAGTTTGTGATGGTTCCATTATTTGGAAGAAGTCATTATCGCGTTCTCGCAAAGCTGGGAAAAGAACTGGTAAATAGAGGGCATGAGGTACATGAATCATATGTTGTTTTGTTGTACTAAGCTTATTTAGGTCAAGCGTATAAATTTTTCGGATTAATAGACCACAGTATGGACGGTTTTGTTTTGTTTTCCAAATGAACCCATGAGTAGTAAAAATGTCGATATGTACTTATCACATTTCGGCTAAAACGTATTTCAGTTTAGCGACAATTACGCTTATTCATATTAAGCACTTACGGCATTAATTCAGTTGGTTAAACTTTCCGTATTTTTCGTTCGCACGCTACTATCTGAAAGCTTAGAACAGGTATCCGAAATAGAAATTTGATGTGTCAATTACAATAGCTTTGCACTCTTTAAAAAATTGGTATTCACGGCTGCGCTCGAGTTGACCACTGAATACTCAAACATAATGCCAAATGGGTGCCGCTGTAGTACACAGTAGTACACCCTTATAGCGGTAATTATAGCTTGTTATATCGCACGAAACGTGGTTTATACATCGGTGCTCTTCAGCTGTCATCTTTTGACAAACTGTGACCCATCACTGTGTAAATAAAACTTCACGCGACGCCATTTAGATGTGGCAAACGCTCACCAGTTTCAAGTCCTCCAAGAAAAAGACAAAAGACGTATTTGAACAGGGTTAATCTCAATCTTTCACAAATACCAGTAGAATTATTAAAGAAGATACTGATTATTCGCAATGCCGTCTATTGTTTTAGTTAGGAATTCAGCACCATCCTGTTGGCATTTGAGCACATTTTACTTCAGACTGAGACTAACCCGCCTGTAAAAATGCGTCTTTACTATTTGTATTGAGCGGTCTTGTTGAAATCGAAATTTAGATTTCGAGTCTAAAAAAAATTCGACAACCGTAAAAGTTCTATTAAGCCACAATTCCCCCCCCCCCCTATTAAGCCCCCTATCTAATAAGCCCTCCCTTCTTAAGGCCTGAAATACTCACGAAAATACCGTCTTTTCTCGATTTAACGCCAGGCCTCGAATAAACGCCGTGTTCAAATAAACGCCGGGTTAACACGGTCAAATTTAAAATAAACGCCGCCGGCGTTTATTCGAGGTACCGGCGTTTATTTGAAATTGAACCGTTATGTCACCGATTCTCATCGAAAATTAGTTATAGCAATTTTGAAAAGATTCAAGAGCCACTAATGACAGCACCTCAGCTCAATTTATTGCACTCATTCTTACTAAGGGAAGTTGACGTAATGTACTCTACACTCTACTGAGCACCCGATTCTCCCACCTTGTTTTGAATTTTATCGACTACAGATCGATGTTTTACTTATGTTGTGCTATATTTCGCTGTAATTTCTGTAAACTTAAAGTATTTAAGACCAAAAATGAAGGCTAAAAAAAGTGATTTTAACAAACGATGGGCCCCGAATATATAAACGCCGGGCTCAAATAAACGCCAGGTCACTCTACGAGGTCTAGAAAATACGGTACTCTTCACTAAGCTAAAGAGTCGGTCAAGGCTATGACTGAAGTGACTCTAGCTTCTTGCGTGCTTAATTAGCAAACCTCTCAATTCATCCACGACCCATTATAGTTCACCACTTGTTTTTCACTGGGTATCATTGCTTTCAGTTGATCGCTAGCAGATAGGATGAAGTGAATCCTGTTGCCAGAAATGTTGTTTCAATACAGGTTATGTGTAACCATTCAACGCCGCGTTGATCGGCTTCTAACAGGCAACGTCGACTCTGATTAACACTTTCTTCAGTTGGACATTGGAAAACAGGGTCAAAAATTATCGGGTAGAAATGCCTAAAACTTGAGACACGTTTGCTGTTACAACAATAACACGATGTTGTTTTGCAGATGAGCAAGAAAGAGTTATAAGCATGCATTTCGCTGATTATTAAGTAGTATGTATTGTGATGTCTTCTTTACCTTTTGCAAACGGACGTTACTAAACACCGGAATGAAGCGGAATGAAGCGGACTGAACCGGAATTTTTAGTAATCAGAGCTTTTTTTCACGAACTTTCCCGTAGCTTTCTCGGGGGCGTTTTTCTGAAGGCGAAATTAACTGGAGGTTATGCCACATAAATGTGTAAATTTTGCGTTAGATTAATTTAAAGAGCCGTCATTACAATAAACAAATGCTTAAAGGAAACCTTCAAGGAAACCAAACATACTACCCCTGCCTCGAGCTGGGGGTGGGGGAAGCATGCGAAAATGAAAACCGTAGGGTTTCTCTTCTTTGTTAGGGTAGCATCAGATGACATCTTCTAATCTATATCCTGGCAACAGGACTAAAAGAAGGTTGGGTTTACGTTTTGAAAACGTTTTGCTATTTCTCTGCCAGGTTTTGCTTTTTGTTGGTGATTGCTACCCCTACGCCGCCAAAGACGCAAACATCAGATGGTTCAAGTGCCCTGAAGAAACAAAAAATGTGCTTCACGCCACCAGTGCACACAATTTACCTCAAATGATGCAAGCTTATTGCGATGCAAAGCTCAGCGACCATGCCATCATTAACGAATTCAAGTCCGCTGATCTTGTGATCGGTGATGGGATGTACCTATGCTCATTCCTGATCGCAGACAAATTCGCCTTACCACATGTAGCGGTTTTAGAGAGCTCCCTAACATCAGCAACGGGGACTCTTCCATATAACGTTGCCGAGCTACCTTCATACATACCTCAATATCGATCGGGAATGACGGACAACATGAGTTTTCTGCAGAGAGCAGAGAATACGCTTCGATGGTTGGTAAATCGGATGACTATTCAGCGCATGATTAAAAACACCTTTTTGGGATTGAAGACGAAGCACCAAATAACACCAGAAAAAAGTTTGGAGCAGACTTTCCAGAAGGTGGATCTTCTTCTTGTTCAAACTGAAGCTTTTGAATACCCGCGCCCCCTGTTTCCAGGTAAGAGAACATGGGTTTTCGTCATTAAGATTAAGCTTCATGTTCAGTCCTGAAGTACTAGACTTCGTCGTCTTCTTCTTCTTCTTCTTCTTCTTCTTATCACAACGTATTAACCACTCTTATGTCCTTCAGATACTAAGTTAGTTGGTCCTCTCCTGTCAACTCCCGCTAAACCACTTTTGGGTGACCTGGAGAATTTTGTCAGGGGGTCTGGAGACGAGAGCGTCATACTTGTGTCTTTTGGAACAATTCTTGGTGAGATAGACGAAACGCTCATTGCAACTATGGCTGCTGTGTTCTCTAGCTTGCCGCAGAGAGTCATTTGGAAACTAAATACAGGTAGGCCGGAATTTATTTCAGTTGCATCGACTTAGTAGTAAGGAAATGTTTGACTCAATAACTTAAAAGTGCCCCTATCCCCAAAATATCTTTGTCGCTAAAATAATTCTTTGCACCTGTTCGAAACACATTGCGACTTTTTTTTACCAAATCTTGACTTTTTTATAGGCTGTAAAAGTTACGAAATCTAGCCATAACCTGTCACACGACTGAGCTAGTGAGGGCAGTGGGTCTATTCCTGATGTGACGCCACAAACTGATTTTCATCGCGGCCTATAAAATGTCAAGATTTGGTTAAAAAAAAAGGCGCAATTTGTTTCAAACAGGTGCAAAGATTTATTTGGGGGCTTTTTAAGGGCGTATTACCTATTGAAATTTTTAATGCTAACTGTCAAAAGAAATTATTTCTTTACGTTACTTTGTTGTTGCGTATACTCGTGCGCTCTATAATTGGTTAATAAATTCTACGCACAAAAATTTCACTTTGACGTAATTTTTTTTTTTTGCGTCATTCAGAGGGTAAAAGCTTGAAAATTGGCAGCAACGTCAAAGTTGCATCCTGGCTCCCACAGAACGACATTCTCGGTCACCCCAAGACTCGTCTGTTCATTGGACACGCGGGAATGAATGGAATGTTAGAGGCAGGTTATCATGGAGTTCCTATGATCTGTGTACCTTTTTTCGGAGACCAGTTTGATAACGCCGTCGCTGCCAAGAATCTTGGGATGGCAGAGATTTTACACCAGGAGCAGATTACTGAAGAAAAGCTTATCAAAACAATAAACACTATTCTACAAACCCCGAGGTAAGAACAATGTATTTTTGCAGTTGAATTTAAAGAGGTACTTTGCGTTAGAAAAGCATTCATGTCAGTGTGGTGACCAGGAATTGAACCAGTGCATACACTCGAGCAGCAGCACAGGCTTACCAATATTCTGTTCGTGTCGTGGACTATGCTTTTATGGGGCCGTACCAGGTTAATTTTCTTTTTACGCCCACTACACGCGAACATTTGATGAGACGCGTCCCGTCTCCTCGAAATTCGCGCGCGCGCGTGCGTGTGCTTATTTCGCCCGCCCCACAATCGACATCGTAGCCTGTTCCAGGCGTTCAGATAGTAGAGCGCGAACGAAAAATATAGCGAGCGACAGTGCGGGGGAAAACGAGCAGAACTGGGGAAAAGGGCGAGGGAACCCAGTCTCCCCACGTTTTTCCCGCTCCTTCGCTCGCTATATTTTTCGTTCGCGCTCCACTATTTGAACGCCTGGAACAGGTGATCGACATCGCCAAAATTAGAGACTACTCGCAGTCTAGCCCACTTCAAGGTGGCGGACATTTGCGTTTTCCATTATTTTGAACAACCTATTACGTTTTCAGGTTCATAAAACGCCAAACATTTAAAATTGAGCACTCTTTCACTGTTTGGCTTGAGGAATAGATCGCAATTCATGTAAGGACAAATATTTGACTGATTTTTCTTAGAAAACGAACAGCGTTCGCATAATGCAAAGTGTCACGATATACACGTTAACTTGCAACGGGCAACGGGCAACGGACTAGTTCGAGAAACTGGCATTTCGGCAGAGAAAATTTAGAGAAGCAGCAGGGAACTGGTTTGAATCCAACCAAATTTTGAATTGTTTAAACAGCCGTTTTCTTTTTTTCTGCTAGAAACGTTAACCGGCCGCCATCTTGAAGTGGGCGTAAAAAGAAAATTCGGCCGTACCGGTTATACAATGAGTTCGCAAAGTAGCCTTTCTAAAGGCAATGTTCGTGGCTTTTCGAACTACATAAAACAATCAAAGCTGTTAAAAGGATGTTGTACTTGTTTGTCTGGTTGTTTTCTTGTTGGATTGAGCCTCAAGAAAGTTGAGTCCACAAGTAAAGTCCACAAGTCAGTGCAGTTGAGTCCACAAGTCAGAACATTACATAAGCTTTCAATGGTTAAAGATATCAAAACGGGGCGAAATAAGAGTTGAGGATATATATCGAGGGACGGCAGAGGCGATGAGTTGATATCGTCATTGAGTGGCAAGGGAGCTGAATAAATAAGCTGAATAAATAAATAATTAATTAATTATAATAAATAATTAATTTAAAAAGTTCGCTATCACTTCTAAATGTGTCCAGACAGTTTTGTGAAACGTCTCGAGATCTCAAGGACTAACCCATCTTCTCTTTTCTTATTTAGTTACCGGGCGTCTGCCGCTCGAATTTCCAAGTCCATCAGACTTCACCCTCGTACTCCTGTGCAACAGGCCGCTGACTGGGTGGAGTACACGCAGGCTAAAGGAAGCTTAGCACATCTCCGACCGCGGGGACTGGATCTGCCTTTTTATCAGCTTTACCTCTTGGATATTTTATTTGTGGCCTTTTTGCTTTTGATGGGCGTTTTTGTCGCCGTTTATTTGTTAGTTAGATGTTTTTGTCAAATCTGTTGTAAGAAAAAGCCAAGCAAAGAAAAACCACACTAGGATGCCTGCAGACAAAACGGGTCTCCGACCTAGAGTACTGGGTCTGCCTTTTATCAGCTTTATCCCTTGGATATTTTACTTTCTGTGGCCTTTTTGTTGATTAGATGTTTTTTATCGGATGTGCTGTAAGTAAGAAAAAGCCAAGCAAAGAAAATCTACACTAGGGTACGTATAACCTAAAGAATTTCTAACCTTACGACACTCAGTGATTTCACAAATTAGCGATCGACTTGTTGGCATTATATAGTCTCGTTTAGATATCAAAAGATTCAAATAAAAAGAGAGGCGGTAATTACGCCAATTTGCGCGAGTTTTTTTTTTCATCCTTTACTCTAGGGATTGCAATCTTTAAAATTCTATAAACGTCGGTCTTTCAATAGGCCTTCGCCGCTCACGCTCTTTCTTTCTTGGCTCGCTTGCCTTTCTTTTCTCTTTCTTCCCCGCGTAAGAACCCTTTTATAGGATAGGAAACAAACTTCTTTCAATTCCAAGCAATAGAAATAGCACCACAGGACTTTTTTGCTCACGTAACTTACATTTCAGTGGCCACCCCGGGGGCGGGGGGAGGGCACTTGACCGATGTTTGGATATAGGGGTCCCCCTGAGGGCTTCAAACCCTGACCTTGTTTAGGACAAAAAAAGCCCTAAATTACCTACCCTGTGTAGGACAACACCCTCCATTTGATTTCTCTGCCCTCACTATCAATAACCATTTCTATTGTTTTTACATGAAATCGTACAAAAGACTTTATGCACTGTTAATTTTCCTTTTTTCAGTTATATGCTACTTGTAGTTCTATGTAAATGCCTACGCCAGTTTAGTTGTACGTGGCAGTGACCAACTCGAAAGCCTAAGCTCCTTTGGTCACTGCGCACATTTCACCTTTCATGATTTATGTAATTTGTTGTTTTATTCTTTTCTTACTTTTGTAATGTATTGTAATTTCTGTAGCAACCTTTTGGAATAGTGCAAAAAAGAAAAAATCTGAAAATCAGAAAATCTCCATTTTAGGTCCCTGTTTAGCACAAATGACAACATACACACTCCCTGGTTCTACACAATTTTAAAGTGTTTCCAAGACCAGCAAACGCCCCAAATCTAAGATTGCTAAATAACGTATAAGCCACATTTAACAACGACAATCGTACTGACCATACCCTGTTTAGGACAGACTCGCATAAATTGTATACCCTGTTTAGGACAGAGAGGCCAAAAACCATACCCTGTCCAGCGACACATCCCCTTAGTTAAAGGCCATATAAGGGAGTAATTCCCCCCCCCCCTCCTTTCCGGAATGCCCACACTTTAGGAACTGGAACAAACTGAGCATAACAAACAGAAAAGTACTCTACACCAGTTTTCATTTAGAAGTGGTCACACTTTAGGATTTCATCCACAAACTTAAAAGTTAGAACCACACTGTACAGCATAAAAAAACAGCACCACAGGAACGTATGGCTCAATAGCTTTCATTTTAATGAAAGACTCAAGAGTTAGAATCACCTTGTAAAACTGTATACGTTCAGGCGTTATCCGCAATCTGAACCCAGTATCACTGTCAATAAGCGTTTACTTAAATTTATAGCATAATGTTTCATTGAAGTATCATTTATAAATTTACAATGTCATAAACATAAATTGGTACATCGATAAGACAACTGCAATGGTTTTGAGGAAGTCGTAACAAGTCTTAACGCGACAAAAACAACCGAGTAAAAAGGCAGATCCACCCTTTTAAAGTGTGGGAGGTGCAGTGCTGTAGTGGTTGGAAAAGAACGTTACTCCACATGTACATGGTCTCTCTCCACCGAAATGTATTAATAGGTACCGGCGAAACTTTTTTGGAGTCCTAAATGCTGGGGTGGGAGGGGGGGGGGTGGCGGGAGGACGGGGGGCGGTGTAACCGTGCAGTGCAATAACATTTTGTCTAGGGGTAGTTGTGTTGCTTTTAGTTGCTTCATCCCCCAGAAAGAGGGATACTTTCAATTCCTCATCCCGCGGCTATTTTCGGCCCCATCACGCCATCCCGCTACTTCCAACACTTCACCACGATCCTACGTTGTTTAGCCCGCATTGTTTTCAAGTATTTAGCACTTTAGTTAAAACTGAGAAAAATAGAAAAATTACAGTGCAGTTAAAGATAATAAAGTTCAAGTGGGAGTACTACATGGTTGTTAAAAACCATGGAACGAAAACTCTATCGGAGAATACAAACACTTCAGTTGTCGTATGTGTTGCTTCTTCAGTTAATCACTTTATTCGACGTGTCTGAGACTTGTCATTCTTGTCCTCTTTTTAGCTGTCCGTCAGATGACATGACATGGGCATGACATTGTGTGTCTTGACGCTCGCATCCCAAAAAAAAAATTGCGGATCATCTGCGATAGACGTCTCAATTATAGTGATCGTTACGGTTTTTGGTTTTCGTAACAGGGCATCATACAATTCATGGTTATCCAAGTGTAACCATCACCATGAAAATTATATAAATGGGCACTGAACCAGTCAGTTTGGTTTGTTGTGACTCATTCCAGCTTTGCATGGCCTGTCGACTGAGTCGCCACCGCATTTATAACCACTTGTAGCGTCAAATGGTTTCAGTGATATTCTTACAAATTGCCAACTAACTATGACGTCAATAATAAATCTTTTTCGGACAAATGGACATGTGACCTTGACCCTCAAATTCATACCATACGGGCAGATGTTTGAGTTGTCCCAAATGATGTCACAAGCACGTCATGGTTAACCAAGTGAAAATATGACCTTGATTAGCCTGAAGCGCAAGTGTATTTTGGACGAGCGAGCGCTTTATAATACTCATGTTCAAACTGTTCTCTTAGATTACAAAGAAGGACAGAATAGTCCCCGCGTTATAAATCCAAGATAGCTCCTATGTCCACACATCGAACTTTTTTTTAATTCTCC
>Ga0126336_10000472_pt1 | contig 16427 bp, 6 predicted proteins | sample SidCmetagenome_FD_92530 | JGI IMG/M metagenome (GOLD analysis project Ga0126336, IMG submission 92530) | Coral microbial communities from El Islote,Puerto Morelos, Mexico - Siderastrea C C metagenome | ecosystem: Host-associated > Invertebrates > Cnidaria > Coral | place: El Islote,Puerto... | reverse complement strand
GAAACCTCAAAATAATAGTTTCCTAAGCTAGAAAAACACCAAAGAAGTAATAATTAATCAAAACTAAACAAGGATGGTTACGACTGAGGGAGATTAAGACGGATTACGAATGACAAACTTGAAGAAACCTGCCAGCTTTTTCAAGTTGCGTTATCCGTGACGTAGCTCCTTTAACATGTCGAAGCTCGCCCTGCTTAATTTCACTTTTTTGTAAGTGGTTTGAACCCAGGCGTCATATCATACGTCGCTAAATTATGATCGTCCGGGTGATTGTAGTCCTGAGAAGGGCTGTTTGTGATGATATTGACTGACGTTTCGACAACCTGAGCGGAAGTCAACATTATAGTCAACTGAACGGTGAATCGTCAGTTCTCTGGTCGTTGTCCTGATTGGTCGACGATCCCGTGATGTTATTGGTCGTCTGTCAGTTAAGCCGTGTTGTTATTGGCTGGGAGGACTGTAAAACGTGATTGGTGCGTTTCGATCCGTCTTGTGTTAGTCGAGTGTCCGTTCGTTGGTCTATTGTTAGTAAAATTTTATACCATGGAAATAAAATTTTTTGAAATTTTGTTAGAGCTAGGGTAGCTTAGCCACAGACGGTACGTGTGGTGGCGATGGTTAACTTATTTCCTGATAAACTGCGTATTGCCAAAAGTTTTGCCAGAAATTACAAAATATGTACAGACTGTTTTCGGTAAATTGTTCATCCAGGTTACTGAATTTTCACCTTTCTCTCTGGCTCAAGGCACACAGATTATTAGCGAATTTTAATTTGCAGGGGTTATCAAAGTAACCCATCTTTTTGCCGTCATTTCAAGTGCAACGCAAGAGAGGATGAAGGGAGAGAGCGAACCCCCATGCATTTGCCTACTCCGATGAAAATTATTTAAAATCGATTTTTAGTTCTGTGTCATACTGCGTGGTTATTTTAAGGACGACACCTCATTGGTCAGTTAGAATGACGTCATGTAATTCTAGATTGTTGACATGGGAATAAAAAGCGAAAAATATACCTCGAATGTGCCGAAAAACCTACGGAAACGCTTGCTACGCAGGCTACAATTATTCACCAAAGTGGAGGTGCCTGAATAATTGCTTTAGTATATATTAAGCCAGTGTATAACCAGCACAAAATTGCTCCTTTTTTACTGAGAAATGAGACAAAACTCGCGCGCAAATCCAGAAAAATGCTGGAAGGTCAATAGCAGATAATATTCCAGGTTTCAATGACCAATCAGAGCGCGCCAAAAACAACATCCACTGGTTTGGAGTATGCTAATTGTTAATTAACCTATACATCAAAGCCACTTCTACACTTGAATTCTGCTGCGCTGTCTTTAGGACTTGTGTGCAGAACTGGTATAAAAGCGACATCAAGCCTTCCCATGCGGGTTAGGGGAAAACTGTTGAAAGGTGTGAGTCTCTAGGACCTCTCATCTTGCAACCCCCTAAGAACGAGATTGCACGGAGAAAAAACGTCATTAAGCAAGGTAAGTGCCAGCGCATACACCCTGCGCCATGGAGAAGCCTACTTACCAGCCATCTTGCGAGAGCTCTTGATTATCGGCATCATTTGTGGACATTTAATCTTGTGTCCATCGAAGGACTTCAGTTTTAAGGTTTCTCGTAGGACGTATTTCAGAGTATGGGTAGTCACATGATCGCAGTCCAAGGGATTGTGACTGATAAACCTTAACACAAAGCAAGCACAATGTTGTTGAGTTTTTCGCATACATGTAACTTACTAAATGAAGAGATTAAAATAACGGCATCTTTCTCCCTACTACCATACTAGAAGGTGATGCCCGTGATGCCGCTTATCACCATACTAGATGGCATCCATGCATCAAAGCCAGTCTGCCGGGATGCGGGGTGCATCATGTCAAGTGTGAAAAAAAGGGGGTTGGTTTCAAAATAAACTCTGGTGCTTCGTCACCGGGGAAGTGAAACATGGTCTGTTCCTAGCCGTTTAATTTTTGCGTTCGCGCTCGTTAGAACCCACCTTCTTTCGCTCGCGCAATCGACGGTCCATAAAAAAATTCAAAAGCTTTTAGACTTCTACGGTGGCCAATTTACTGACCTTATCAACTTGAAATTCGAATCTTTGTGTCATTGAAAGGCCTAGTTCACCACGAGTCTCCCGATAGCCCAGTCGTAAGAGCACCCGACGGGTGTTTGGCATCGGAGACCCTGGTTTTTTTTTTTCTTTGAACTCCCATGCCCTTGAAAAACTGACTGCAATTTACTTAATTTAACTTTATTTTAACGGTCATAACATTTCTCCCGTTAACATTTCTACTTGTTTAAGGGTTTTACTTACAAATTTTCCAGATTTGTGTACGCCATGACTTCATTTTCGTGAATCGTCTTAATATTTCCGTATGTTAAATCCCTGTTGAAGGAGAAAAAATGCAGGTTAAAGTAATGTTTTCAGTTTTGCTAATAGTGACTTTCGTCTTAAGCAATGCCTCAGATTTAGCGGAATTTATCAGCAAAATTTCAATTTCCTTTTTTAATGTTTTCTTGTAGTAAGAGTGGCGATCGACCACACTGAGAACTTCCAATATTTCCTGGCTTTATTGGTCGTTTTAGAATCAAAAACATTTCAATAACAAATTTAGTTCCAATTTATTTGTTCTACTTACAGAGTTTTGACTTTCGACGCGAAGCTAAAAACAGGAAATGTTTCCATTTCCCGACATTTCACCACGGAAAAGTCGTCGCTACAGTCACACTCAAGAGGACATTCATCCTTCGCTTGTGCGAAAGATGACAAAACAACCAGGATAAACAAAATCCTTAACTTTTTCCACATCATCTCAACATAGTACAAGACAGCTCATTCATTGATAACAAACGGTATTGTACGGATCAAAATACAGTGATGATAAACTCTTTGTGACGTCACACTTTTTACAGTGATTGCGCGTGCTAATAGCTCTAATAACCTCAATAAAAAATAACATCGAAATGTGCCAGGTCCTCTCTAAACAACGTGTTGCTTTTTCAATGATTTATACACATCTCACGGATCTGACAGGAAGTAAGATTTCATCAGGTGATAACAAACTTCCACGCAGTCTCTATTTAACCACATAGTTCTTTTAAGATGATTGCTTGCTGTCTTCGACACTGAATCAATTAAACAATTAATTGCGCATTCTAATTGTTGCAAATAGTTGAAACGTGCCAAGAATAAAGTTTTGGAAATAATTTGCAGTGAACGATAGAATATTGTCTGTCAGGCTTGGTTCAGTAATTTGGCCTCCTCTTGCCTTGTGTTGCGCGTGACGGGCGTTAATCCTTTGACGCCGCTCCATTCCGCGGCCATGGCTACTTTCCCAGGAGATAGTACCTTTGTATAAGCTACATAGGCTTGTGCCGCCACGAGGGGGTATGATGTTTGAGCCGTTTTCGTGCGAAAATGGATATAGATTTTTCTCTATTTTTGGTTCCGAAAATTGGCGTTGTCTCTAAAATTGGGTATGTTTTTGGGGTATTACAAAGTCAAGTATGAAAATGAGTATAGATTTTGGAGGCTAGGTCTGAAAACTGGTATGGAAAATAACGTATTTTGGTCTGAAATAGATATAGGGGCAATTTGGAGAGCTGGGCAGCACGGCAGAGCCCCACCCGAAACTCTGAGGAGTACCCCTCCCTCCGAGGTGACTAAGTAGCAAGCTCCAAATGGCTTTCAAACTAACCTTAAACATGCTACAGCTGCGCAGGGGGGATCCTTCAGACATAAAATGTCACCAGTCCCAAAACTGTTACATGCAGTACAAGCACGAGGAATATAGCGCCTACAGCCTACACTGTAGATAGCAGTATGGCAAGGAAAAGCAAAATGCTTGGCTTTTTCCACATCATCTCAAAATAATTCAAAACAGTGCATTTATAACGAACGGTATTCTATGGATCAAAAATGAATGATGATAAACACTTTGTGACGTCTATTTTATACAGTGTTTCAAGCGCGTCGAAAACACCGAAAGCGCTCCTTGGAAAAACGTTTTGCTCGTACTCATGCATGGCCTCTGGATCATAAAAGTAGAACCCTTAATTTAATAAATCAGAGACATGAGACTTACAAATGAATTCGTGAAAAGACGCTTTTTGCGAACAAACAATTTTAATCTCTCAAGCAACGAATGACAAATTGTTAAAATTTAGCGCCTTCTAATTGTTCCAGAAATGATAAGAATCGATAAGAAGAAGCTGCGGATTCAAGAACAAGCCAGCTGAGGATGTGAAAAATATTTCGCTAGCACTTCAATCTCCTTTGAAAGCAGTTAACCATTTGCCTAGCAAGACTTCAATTTCACTGGCCAGAAGCGCCGATCTGCAGTGTAGGTTGTAGGGGCTCTATTCCTCGAGCTCGCACTGCATGTAACAGTTTTGGAACTGGTGACATTTTATGTCTGAAGGATCCCCCCTGCGCAGCTGTAGCATGTGCAAGGAAAGTTTGAAAGCCATCTAGAGCTGGCTACTAAAGTCACCTCGGGGTAGGGGGTACTCCTTGGAGTTTGGGTGGGGTTCTGTTGTGTAGCCCAGTTCTCCAAATTGCTCCTATTTCAGACCAAAATACGTTATTTTCCATACCAGTTTTCAGACCTAGCCTCTAAAATCCATACCCATTGTCATACCCAACTTGGCAGTTCCCTAAAAAACATACCCAATTTTAGACCAGACCACGCCCATTTTCAGGACAAACAATAGAGAAAAATCTATACCCATTTTCACACCAAAACGGCTCAAAAACCATATCCCCTCGTGGCGGCAGAAACCTATATAGCTTATACAAGGGTACTATCTCCTGGGAAAGTACCCATGGCCGTGAAATGAAGCAGGTCACAGAATTAGCGCCCGCCACACGCCAGAAAATGAAACACATAAGGCAAGAGGAGGCCAAATTACTGAATCAAGCCTGGCAATATTATATCGTTCAATGCAAATTATTTCCAAAACTTTATTCTTGGCACGTTTCAATTATTTGCAACAATTAGAACGCGCAATTAATTGTTTAATTGATTCAGTGTCGAAGACGACAAACCCCAAGGACAATTGCACAGTGGAACAATCTTCCACCAGATATTATAGCATCTACTTCGCCATGTTCATTTAGGCAATCCCTGTGCAATCGTACATATTGATTAGTACTTTTTTTATCTCTTTCATTGTTGTAATTTTTTATTATTTAAAGCAGTATGCAATACTCTGTTAAGAGTGAAGACTTAACTGGTAAATAAATAAATAGATAAATAAACATCTTAAAAGAATTAGGTGGTTAAATAGAGACTGCGTGGAACTTTGTTATCACTTGATGAAATCTTACTTCCTGTCAGATTCGTGAGATGTGTATAAATCACTGCAAAAGCAACACGTTGTTTAGAGAGGATCTGGCATATTTCGATGTTATTTCTTTTTTTAGGTTATTAGAACTATTAGCGCGCGCAATCACTGTATTAAGTGTGACGTCACAAAGAGTGTATCATCATTGTATTTTGATCCGTACAATACCGTTCGTTATCAATGAACTGTCTTGTACTATTTTGAGATGACGTGGAAAAAGTTAAGGATTTTGTTTATCCTGGTTGTTTTGTCATCTTTCGTTCAAGCGAAGGATGAATGTCCCGAAAAGTGCACTTGCAGTGAAGACTTCTCTGTACTGAAATGCCGTGGAATGGAAAAATTTCCCGTGTTTGGCTTTGCTTCAAAAGTGAAAACACTGTAAGAACGACAAAGCATTGACTGGACTGGGCAATCATGTAAAAAGCAATATTTAAGCTTTAAATTTATGTGCATGCACATATCTTTTTCTGTCGACAGGGATTTGACTCATGGAAAAATCAAGACTATACATGAAAAGGAAGTAAGAGCGTACAAGAATCTGGAAAATTTGTAAGTAAAAAAAGTTTATGAACATCTTATTATTTTGTTTATTCTGGTTGCGCAAACGAGGGAGCATTGTCACGGAATTACTGTTTCTCGTCATTTTTTTTTTCACTGACATTTTTTTCGGAAGAAGAGTGTTTCTGAAAAAAAAAAGGAAACATTTTGCTGCTCGGGAGCCAAGTTTGCTTTTTCCAAATGGCTGCGTGCGTGCACAAAACAGTTTTTTTTTCTGAGAAGCGCACGGGATTCGCAAGGAACAACAGGCCATTGGCTATAAAAAGGCTAACTCTTGCTGACTGGTTAATTAGACCTGGATGCACGAGCCTTTTCAGCCAATAAGAGAGTTTAGCAAAGACGAAAAAAGCCAAAGCCTCTGTAAGAGCTCTTCAACCGCGTTGGCAAAAAAGTTCGTGGCTTCACACGACGTACCCACGCAAAATTCAAGTTATTTACGAAATAACCTTCTTTTTGGTCTTTAAAATTACCAGAACGTGTTAAGCAAACGTCCAGTCGTCAACTGATCTTTCAAATTTAAGTTTTCGAAAGCTGGCGAGGATGTAGCTTGCCAACTGTTTCTAAAGTTTTCACGCACTCCAACTACTATATTTGCAAAGACGAGTTTACAAATTTATGATTGCCATGTAAAAGTACTTTCAGGCTTGAATTTCTTGCAACCTATTCCTTCAATTTTTTTTATAATTAAAGTTGCTGCAGTGTGAAAAGTTAACGACAAATATTGTCTTCACTTCTCTGTAGGTTTATCAGTCACAACCCTTTGGACTGTGATCATGCGACCATCCATACTCTAAGGTTTGCCCTTAGCGAAATAACTAAAGTGAAGTCGTTTGATGGACACAAGATTAAATGCAACGGCCAACGTATAATGCCGAAAATGGATAAAGAAGCTCACCTAATAGCTGGTATGTCCTAACATTAAAAGGCAAATTTAACTACTGGCTTAAAACAGTTCTGGTAAGATTTAAATGGTAGAATTGACGAAGTTGCCAAACACGTTTGTGATTTTGTCGTCAATTTTTAGGTTTTTAAAGCAATGGGGAAGTTTCATTTTCAGTGCAATATTGACACCAGAAGTCGAATTACCGTATTGAATTTATTTCCTCGTTTTTCCCTCATAAGGGTAAAGAGCCTTCTTTTTTACGTTCACAGCCGGAGGTCTGATGCATCAGGGGATAGCATGGGCGTGGCCGAATGTTCATTTTCGCGGTGTATATGGACGCTCTATGACCCCTGCGATTGTTGCAGGTGTAGCGTTTCTCACAATACTAAGTCTGATAGCTTCTGCTGGTCTTTGTTGCTTAATAGCGCGCAAAAAACACAGGTGAGGAAGAATAACATGTCTAACCAAAAAAACACACACACACATAATAAGAAGAAACGAGTTCTCCTTTAAGTGGTAACAAAGTATCCCCCATCCCCCCACCCCCAGGTTAAGTGCAGTCACTCAAATAGCGGATAAATTAAAATGTTTTAAAATGTATTGGTTAGAGTACATTTTGTCCTGCTATCATACTTATCCCTTCCCCTCCACTTTAAAAATCTATTTTGCTGCTCGAAGGGAAGGCACCGGATAAAGATTAAATGTAACGGGATGGAGGAATCTGCTTTTTGAGAAAGAGAGGCCTGGACAGGGGATGGTTATGTACCAGCTATCGCAGGCTGCCGCCACCGATTTCCTTCCTTTCCACGTCCCAGTATTTCGTAAGGGTTCGCATATAAATTACTGTGCAAATGGAAGGACAGAGAAACGGAGAACGCTCATATACAGGGGCATAACATGTGAACAACAGGTCCATGTTGAACCCATGACATTTGCCTCAAGAATCTTGGAGAAAAGTGAGACAGACTCTTGTCGCAGCCTTTTGCTTTAGTTGTTGCAATTTTTCTCCTGGTGTGTGCCGTCTAGGGGCCAACATATTATGCTCTTAAAATTGAACATTAGGCTCTTTGGGTCACCAGGCTTTATAAAAAAGAAATTAAAAAATACAGAGCTCTTGTTTAAATCTTGTTAGGTTGTAGTTAATCACAGCAGTTCCTGAGTTTGATTGTGATGCCAGTTTACACACCAGTTTCGATTGATTTCGTTCGCGAGCGCTTGACTCGAGTGCCTACTAATGATTTCATTTCTCAGTTGTTTCCTTGATTTCATTATCGAGATTTCGCGGTAAGTTTTTATCGAAGGAAACGCGAGTTTTAACTGATTTTTTTCATTTGCTATGAATTAAGGAAGATTTTACCCGAACCAAGGTTACCAAGTCAATCTGATAATCCTTAAAGTAAAGGGTAGCTTTTTCGTGGCGAGTGTTAATGCACCGCGCCTCAATAAAGTTCTGTATACCAAAATGGTACCCCTTCCAAAAATAAGCCAAAAACAGCAGACCATCACGAGATTTTGGTTACTTGAAGGTTTCAAGATTTCCCATTTTTGCGTTGTGATTTCTGAAAAAAAAAAACTTTGCAAAAATGTTTAGTACTTAGACTTGTCTGCCAGCTCTTTCAGTATAAGGTGAATTCCGACGACTCTTTAACATACTACAACAACAAATTTCCCTACCGTTTAGTATACTGTAAGCGCAAAGAAGGCACCCCGTAAATCCCACTATGATAGGGAATACCCTCCTGGCCTACTACTGCTGCATCATGCTCTACTCATCCGCAGTTCACATATGATTATTTCATATATATGCATTCTCATTTATCCTCATGTTTATAGGAACTCGCCACCTCGAGCAACAGTATACCACTTTCATTAAAATCATGTTGATACGTCGTCTTTATATTCGGTCACGTTTTCTTCACTGCAGGACTCATGTTGATGATCAAAGAATCTCGGACGTTGAAGACCCCGTGAGTCAGATGGAAGAGGGAACCGTAGCAGCCGAATCGGACACGACTGCTCGAGCATTGATGGAAGGTTTAAAGAAGCAGCGAAGAGTCTCACAGGGTTTCCCGGAAAATGCCATCGTGGACTCAGAGGACGAAGATGTAGTGGAAAAGGAAGATTATCTGCGGGAAAAGATGAAAAAACAGAGACGCCTGTCTCAGGGATACGCTGAGGGCATGGGATCTAGCGACGAGGAAACAGTTATCACGGTTGAAACTTACGAAAATGATGCTTGGGAACAGAGAAATTACTTGCAGGAAAAGATGAAGAAACAGAGGCGCCTGTCACAAGGATTTGCTGAAGGCTCGGCATCTAGCGACGAGGAATCGGTTATGGTTGAAATCAACTTGAACGAGAATCTCTATTCCTCGGGAATTTAAGTTAACGCATACTTTCTACCGTGTGTAAAGCTTTGATGTTCCGTTTCATGTTTTTTGACTTCATACCTGAAAAGTTTACCTGATAAAACAGTTTCAAACGTTGTTACAAAACAGATGTGCGCCCAGAAAGCTTTTACTCCTATGTACTGTACTAATTTGAAGATTTGAAAACCACCGACTTTAAATGTTCCCTTACATACTTTAATTGGATAATGGGGTCTAAACTTGTAAAAAGACCATATTTTATGCTGTTATAAATATGTAAATAGCACTGTAAATAACCCTGTTTGTATCGTGTGTTATTGTAAAATTGATTCAAGAGAGATTTCGCGCTGCATTTTTCCTTCGTTTTTTACGTTCTGTGCTGATTCCGTTCAGACGTAAGCATTTTTTACAGTTCAATGAGCAGGGTCCAATTGTTCAAAAACCTGTTAACGCTAACGACCAAGGTTTTTGTTTCTCTTGTTTAGAAAACTTTTCAATAGAAAAAAGTTCTGAATATATGTAATGTAATTAAAATAAAATTTTGCGGTTAGAATTTGCTAGTGTGATATTTATTGTGTGAGATTATGCTGCATTTTAGAGAAGCTTAGGGGACTGGTACAGCTTCATTTGCACAGAAATTGTATGCGTTCTACCACCTACTTATTTTTCTGTTCGATTCAGGTGCTTTGAAAGTTTCAAGTTTAATATTTTATTTGTTTTTTAAGACCCAATTAATAGCCGAGCCAGGGGCGCAGGCTAGTCACACGGGGCTTAGGAAAGTTACGTCGTCACGCGCTACGATTAAATCCCGATAAAAGAAATGGGTGTTGAGGCTGTTAAAGAACGCACATCACAGAGCAATCTCTGATGGGAATTTAGGTGTTTTGTTTTCATTAAGACCTGGCATCCCTGTGTTATACAGTCCATCTCGGAATAGCCTGAGTATCAGATAGCCTTTCTTCAAGCTACCTCGGAACGCCATTTACGGTGACGACACAAAGTCGGAAATCTTCGTAATTACTTCGGACGCCAAAGAGAGGCTCAAGGAAATGGCCGATCGAAGCGAAAGCAGATCGTACGCTTTCAAGAATTAGTCTAGACACTTGTATCTGCTCATATCTTTCTAATTTGATTTGTAGCGTTAAAATGTCCGATTATTACGAGATTTTGGAGGTACCAAAAAGTGCAACGGAACAGGATATCAAGAAAGCGTAAGTTTTTCTCTCGTATTCTGTTGCAGAGGCTATTACGTATGGTTTTGATTCCGTTCAGCTTATATGTTTACGTCACAAAAATACCTTGCAAACTTAGTTGGTATTTTGTGCTTGCTGTTGAAGTAAGCTTCGCAGATTTCAAATGATACGTGGGTTTTTCTGAGAAAGCTTAATGAGCCGTATGCTTGCAAGCATTTTGTCCCCTTCCGTCTTTGTTTGTTCGATAGCTTCAGTAAGCTCATGTTGATATCTTCGTTAAGTGTTTTGTGTATCGATAAGCTTAAATCTGTTGGCTTAACTTAAGCTTATAATTTCGCAATTTCTATTGTATTTTTAATGTTCATTGTACTGCAGATGTCTGGGTTTCTTGCGTTTTTCATTGTTATCTTGTGTAGAAGTATGCTTGATCTTGTTTATATTTAGTTGTTTTGGTTTTTCCATGTTCAGGTGTTAAATTGGACTTCTTCTTCTTTCGAACAAAGTGAATTATTTGTCACAAATGAGTTTATATGGCTTGGTCATCAATCGTGTCAAGCCGGTCTTAGTTTATAAACTTAACATGTTAAGTCTTATATAGCATAATTATGAGAGCTTGATTAAGCTTAATTTTGTGAATCCAGCAAACAGGAGAAAAACGATTTTATTAATGAGTTCCAGAACTCGAAAAGTAAACTTATGTAAAATCGGTTTTAAAATATGTTTTTCAAATTGCTTTTTGACTGTATTAAGGGACCGCTCATTATTTACAGGGAGTACTGTGTTGGACGAAACATGTCATATATTTTCTATTTTTTTAAAGTCTCGTCGCCTAAATCTGTGTGGATCCATTTCATACCCTTGTGTGACTTATGCGCCGATCAATTCGAAAGTTCAACATCCTCCCCCCCCTGGGCACCCCCCCCGGGCAACCCCCTGGGCATTTGAACTTTTGAAGATTGGCTTGTTCAAATTCCCTCCCCTCAGTGCAAAAAAGCCATTCAAATGCCCCACCAATTAGTACTGAACTACCTCTCCTCAAAGACAAATTTCGTCTTCAATCAAACACTTTACACATCTTTCAGAGAGAGATAAGCCGCAATGACACTTTCAAACTTCATTTAAAGATTCTTTTGAAAGAGTTATTTACTAACAAAGGTGAAATTCTATCTTGTAATCCGTCAAACTCCTGCAAAAACCGAAAAAAACTCAAGGGCGTATTACGTCAGAACAAGAGATACGGTTCAAATTGCCCACCCTTCCAACGCAATGTTGAAATTCCCTCCTCCCTGGGCACGAGGTATGCCTGGGGTATGTCCGGGGGGGGGGGGATGTTGAAGTTTCGAATTGATCAGCGCATTACACCATAATTTTTTCATACCATGTCATTTACTACCCTTAGGTTTTTGCATAATACTAAAGCAATGGAAATATAGTACGCCCTGGTAACCATTGTTGATAATGTTAGCTGCATGTTTCTGCTGTTGTTAATGATTTTCATAATTATGGTTCTTTGGGAAAAGCCCACACTGTTGTAAACTCATTTCTTTAAAAACACATCAAACATGAACACACTTTACAACCAAAATTTAAACACAAGCACTTATCAGTTCCCTAGCTAGAGATACTTAAAAGTACAATGATCAGTTCCTCCAAGGGGAAGTAAACAATTAAAAGCTGAGCTTCAGACCATGAAAACGCAGCTTAAAGCCACACAAGAAGTTATTGCTGAACGGCATTGATTTTATTTGTAGAAGTCCAGAAAGTGCAAAAGGGCAGCTGGCAATATTTACATAAAAGGGCAAGAAAGAAAGCATGAGGACATTTTAAAAGAGTGGTGGATCTCATTTCGACTTTAATACAAATACAACGATCCGTTGCTCTTAATCCATCTCTAATTCATCTTGAGAAGCTCATGTTTATGATTGTGAACATTATGCTGTTAATGCATTAAGCTTTATGAATATGATTATCAATGGCAATCATGAGTGCTGTTATGATCATGCTTTTAGGCTTAGCCTTCAAGACATAATGGCATCATGTATGAGCTTACAACTATGATTTATTATGTTGCTAGTGGGAACCAAGTATGACCTTTTGATCATGTAAGTGGAAAGCAGAAGCCTGTAATAGGCTTGGATAAATTATAAATTCTGCTCGTAAAATGGCTCGTTCTGCCTGCCGGCATTGCTTGTAAAAATCGCTTATTCTGCTCGAAATTCTGCTTGGTGGCCGAAAAATTTTTGGACCTTCGGGCCTTATGCATTTTCGAAATATGGAAGGGAGCCTGGGCCAAACCCCAAATGCTAATTAGATGTTCATTATGCATAGCAAAATTGTAATTCATCTTACTTTAAATATTCGACTGTAATATTCTATAGTAATATTTGACTATATTACTGTAGTCGATAGTAATATAGTATTATAGATAATAGTATAGTCGATAGTAATAAAGTAGATATACATGTATATAGTAGATATAGTAGTAATACAGTAGATCAATATTAATAAAGTCTATAGTAATATTCGACTGTAGACTGTGCCGTGGGCACTTTTATGTAATGCCGCTGACTTCAAAGTAGGTGATGTAATCATGTGAGTGCGTTTGAAATAATATTCACATTAATAACAGGGTATTTTCCATTTGTTTTATATTTAGTTTTCAATTTTTCTTACAACTGTTATGCATATTATTAGTGTCACTGATTTTCTGTTATTCTGCTCAAATTCTGCTTAAATTCTGCTTGACAGAATTTATCCAAGCCTAGCCTATAACCTGGAGTGTGCGACTCCCGTACTAAGCCTGACAGGTTTTAGATTACTATTTCCTGCAAAAATTTAAGATTTGGTCCGCAGAGTCTGCATCCCTCCAAAAATGGCTGCCTTAGATTGTTCTTTCTCCTTCTAAAATGCCCAATTTGTAATGTAAGGCATAATGCAAGGCTGATAAATCATTTGCAAAGCTTATTTGGATAGCGAGGCTCCTTTGGGAGTCTGAGTTCATGGGAAATTCAATCTAAACATAAAGTAGTCTTTGAAAATGCTGTGACACAAATATATGGCAGTTGCGCACCCCGGGTTATGGGCTCCTGTGGAAAGTGATTTTCAATGCGTCCTTTGACTGTCTTTTGCAGCTATCGGAAACTAGCTCTGAAATGGCATCCTGACAAAAATCCAGACAATAAACAGCGAGCTGAGGAAAATTTCAAACTGATATCAGAGGCTTACGACGTCCTTTCAGATCGTAAGTTGAACAAACTTTTTATGATTTCTTGGGGTAGCTTTTTAAGTAAGGGAGAGGGAACAGGCAGGGTCAAATCCCATTTCCCATACTCTTTACTTCTGTTCTTTTTCCTTCGTTGGAAGCTCCCATGTTTCTACGTATTTGTTGTTGCAAACTATTAATATGCAATATTGCACCCCCCTCATTTTTCCCACTTCCAAATGCCATTCTTCTCCCAGTTCTAATTCCCTTCTATCCTTGTCCCGATGCCTCATTTTGCTGTGGCCTCCAACCACATTGCGGCTTTCCGTATGTATGTATGTACATTGTTGAAGGTTCATGAAAAATAAACTTGCACAGATTAAGGCTGGAAGCTCTTAACCTTTCTCAGTTCTCGTAAGTTTACGTGAAAATTTGGTTGGCCAATTTTGCTTCTTTTTTTTTGTAAACACTTTGTAAATACCAAACTTTGTAAATGAGGCTTTGATTGGATGACAGGAGTCAAGGAATGAACAGGAAAATGGCTTATTTTGAAATTATATTCAGAATTGCATTCTGTGGGGAAAGTTTTGTCTTTCAGAATTTTGGAAGAATTGTGTGTGCCCTCTGTTGGGAACATTAATGTCATGTATTTTCTATTATACTTCTAAACTGGTAAGAACATAAAAAAGTAACAGAATACAGTGTGTAACGACAGAATTGCAACCTTCACATATAACCAGTTCATTGTCTGTATGTTTGTTTTACAGCTGAGAAACGAAGAGTCTATGACAGATACGGAAAGGAAGGTTTAACTGGAGGTAGTTACAGAGTCTAAAAATTTATTATTTGTGCCAGAAAGCACTTCTTACTGTCAACCACATTATACATATTTACTGTGCTGAGTATCAGTTTTTGATAAGTATTTTACTTTAAATATCTTTTTGACAACTTTTTCTAGCTCTGCATTCTTGCATAAAAGTTTTCCATTCTAATTTTAATTATCAAGTTATTAATAATAATATTGCTTAATTTCTCTTTTATTATATGTTCAGCCCATTGTGATCCTTTGTACATTTGATAATGGTCTTGAAATAAGAACCAAAATGTTTTGTTTACACCTCTGTTTGTTGTTGTTCTTGCTTAGTTTTAATTTCAGTATACTTAAATTTTGAGTTAGGAAGTTGTTTTTCAGAGTTTTTGTCTGGTTTTATTCTCATGGCTTCTGTGTCAACTGCGGAATGAAAATGAAATAATTAAGAAGGGTGGAGTTGTTAGGTTTCATATTCATGGTTGCAACTCCTCTCGTAGTTTTTGTTTTGATTGAAAAGTTGAAACAGAAGCCATCAAAAAGTGTCAGAAAGTTGACAAAAAATATTTTTAAATAAACTTGTGCAACAGTATGGCACACAGCACTCGAAAAACTGCAGTGTTTGACCATGGGAAAACCTACATTTAAAGTGTCCTTTGTCGACTGCGAGTAGTCTCTTATTTTGGCAATGGTGATTGTGGGGCGGGCAAAATACACACGTGCATGCAAAATTTAGAGGAGACACGATGCAAGAAGAGCGCCAAAAATTAGCGTGTGGAGTGCTGAAAATTAGGGACTGCATGTTGTACACTGTAGTTTAAATTCAAAATAAGAGTAATGCTTTACTGTGTGCCATAATAACACTTTAAGCTTAAGAACAAGAGATGAAGTGTTGTTCTCTGTACCCAACCTGTGCAGAGGTCTGTTGTAGGAAAATGTTAAATAGGTGTCTCTTTTGTCGATGCCTATATTGCCTACCCTGCCCCATCCCCCTCAAAAAAAAGAAAAGAAAAGAAAAAATTTTAATAGAGGGTGCTCACCAGATCATTTATAAACTTAGTGTTTTTCAAAACTGATTTTTAGTGGCAGATTATTTAAAAAATTTTTTTCCTTAGGAGGTGGTGGTGGTGGTGGTGCTGGAGGCTTTCCTGGTTTCAATTTCCATTTCCGAGATCCAGATGAAATTTTTAGGTGAGACATAATTTGTTATGTTATTTTATACTCAAGACCAAAAGTACTGTTAGGGAAGTGTTACTTGCAACTTGCAGAGCGATTGCAAGGAGTCACTGTATGACAACCTGCAGAATATATGTATGTTGTAGGCTGCTGTTTATCCTCCAGTGATGCAAAGCAAAGATGACTGATAAATTTTCCTACAATTGACAGTGAGATTTGCAGTGCAAAAAGAAAAAAAAAGAAAGAAAAAAGAAAGAAAAGAAAAACATAAATACATTGCAAGTTGCCAGAAAAGTAGACTAGTTATCTGCTGCTCACAGCTTTGCAAGGTACCGTAAGTTGCATATTCAATACTATTATATTCTTTAACTTGTCTTGCAATGCTCCAGTTCGTGTTGGATTGTAAGTTGCATGGAAAATTGTCTTGTGCGATAGTTCCTCAGAACTGTTCAGGGTATTCTGTTTTTCAGTTTGTCCTGAAGGGATTGAGTAAAAAACTGTTATTCTATTTTGTTCCACAGAGATTTTTTTCAACATGATTCCATTTTTGAGAGTTTCTTTGGTAAGTCTGGTTACTTTTCTTGTAGTTGTTACTGCCTCCTTTACTAACTAAGTTGCAAACTATGAATTTTAAGACTGAAATGGTTGCAGATTTCTCTGCCGAGACATCTGTGCTTCAATGCTTTCATACTATTAATGTAACTTTTAATGTAACTATGTACATTTTAATTTTTATTTATTCTTCTACATACTCTTTGATTACTGTTATTTAGGTCATTAATTATACTGTATTGTGTAAACACTGAATGTAATCTTATACTTGATGTGTGGTTCCAGAAAGTATCCATACTCCCCCCACAGAAGGTCATTGGAAATTCCTAGGGGG
>Ga0126336_10000471_pt1 | contig 16430 bp, 8 predicted proteins | sample SidCmetagenome_FD_92530 | JGI IMG/M metagenome (GOLD analysis project Ga0126336, IMG submission 92530) | Coral microbial communities from El Islote,Puerto Morelos, Mexico - Siderastrea C C metagenome | ecosystem: Host-associated > Invertebrates > Cnidaria > Coral | place: El Islote,Puerto... | reverse complement strand
TCTTTGAGTTGTGTAGATTGTCAACTCGTTTCACACCGGACATTTGAGACAGAAAAGGGTCTTCTTTTTTCTTTTTTTTTCTTTTTTTTTTTTTTTTCAAGGGAAGGGGGGGGGGGGGCTACCATCTTGTGTACAACAAACTGTGCTCACTTGATTATTTGAATGTTTGAGTCTCCAAATATTTGGACTAAATGGTGATTTGGTAAATGAGGCTTACTCATTGTGATGATTACTCATTGTGATGATTACTCATTGAATAAGCTTTTGTTGAAGGGCGCCCACTCCCAAATGGGGAGTGTGTATATGTGGAATATGTGGGAGTATGTCACATAAAACGCTTCACCAGCTTCACCTTTTTTTACCTGTTTTTATCTCACTGCAAATGGTTTATACCCAGGATTTACGTCATAAGTCGATAAATTGCGATCGTCGGGGTGAGTGTAGTCCTGAGGACTGTTCGAGGTACCATTGACTGACGTTTGGACAACCTGAGCGGAAGTCATCATCAGAGCTGTCGACCGTTTTGATGATTTTATTCAACCCTGCAATGCTCAGCGCCTCTCTTTTGAATACGCGATTCCAGGGTTACTGCCACCACACCCTACAAAAGCTACGACAACAACACTTAAAGGGCAGATAGTACATCCAAAAATGTTTCGACTGAGGCCCGCTGAACAGTGCAACATGACGATGTGACATAACGTGAGACTCAGGCTAAGTTCTCAAATGGCGGACGTATTAGATACAATACGATAAATATACATGTTTTCCTAACATAAAATCCAGCCTTGCTTTTTAATGACATTGGCTTTGCATTTTCTAATTACATAGCTAATTGGGTAATTTACTATAAGATTCGGTGTCTTTATTTTGTTACCGTAGTCTATGGAACGTTACTTGTTTCAACATTGGATCCTCCATCTTGGAATTCTTGATTTTTCTAAAACCTCCGAAATACACCATATTGGACAAAAAGTATTCAAAATCAATATATAACACTATAATGATAACAAAATGTAAAAGAGGTCTAAAATGACGATAAACTGCCTAAATATTGTTGTCATGGCAAAGTCAAATTGATGAACATTGACATGCTGTGAAAAGTTGTTCCCAGGAAATGTAGAAAAATTTACCAAGTTTAACGGCTTGAGCCCGTGTATTAAAAACATTTGGGCAGATTCTAGAACTGCGCGGCTCCCAGTCGCTGTGCAAAATTGGCCACTTGTGAAGTTCAATTTAATGAGCGTGATACTATGCCTCCATTTTTTCTTCGCTTTCATTTTTTTCGTTATTTTTTGTTAACAAATTAGATTTTTTTTCGTTATAAATATCAAAAGATAACTAGACCCGATTCGGTGTTATGCTGACAACTATTTACGAAATCGAGTCATGTATGAACTGGGAAACCAGTGCTTTTTATCATTTTGTAATATGTTGACAAAAGTTTTCGTTTGTTCGTTTTCTCCAAAGTCCTTAATCTGGAGAGCGTAAGCTGAAGTTTTAGGTGGAGATGCTCTCTGATTTGTATGGTTTGAAAGATGGAAAGATGGGATACACAAACGAGCACTTTTTGCAGAATCCTTGAGCAGAAGCATCTAGGAGATAAGAGGACATCCCTCCAGGATTTGCGATTTTCACCATTTTGAGTGGCAACTGGAATTTTTAAACTTCGCACGTTAAAATCAACAAAAATGTATGTTAACTTACTTAAGAACAGGACCAGGCTAAAAGAATGGTAATATAAAGAGAAAACTGTTAAGGGTACACTCCACCAGGAATACTATATTCTGTACTTCAATAAAACTCACCAGGGATTTCTCAAGAATGAAACGGGACCAAAGAGGTCTAAATTTAAACAGGGAGAGCAAATAACTCACAAAGTCGGGCTTCACCAGGTCAGTTACAAAGAGGTAGAAGTGTTACTGGTGCGTAGAGCCGACGACTTGGCCATGCGCTCATGTATTACGCTTCACTGCGAGGTAATACGCACAATGAAGGAAACGAGTTGTAGACAAAAACAATTTTGCCATTAATAATCAAGCGTCGAGTTTACAAATGAAGTCATGATGATATCTTGCTTCGTTTGACTTGAGCAGTGAACCAATGAGAGTATTGAAAACCACACCTTCCTGTGGTGAGTACTGTATATCATAAATGATTTATAGGGGAAAAAACTCCATTGTCGCGCTAACTTACTTTTGCTTTTTTTTAGCTTATGCCGTTATACCTAAAACAGGTGAGTATGTTTGATCTAAGAACAGTAATAAATACTTTATACCTGTTCTGGCGAAGAAAGAGATCGTCTGCAAATCGACATAAAAAGTCCATAGGTACCCCTTAAGACGAACCAACTAACTGGAACCATATTATGAGATTATGAGACAGTACCCACCAAATATCGATCTAAATATTTCCCAAGAAAATGAAACGAGGTAGGCTCAAGTTAGCTATGATTCACTAATTATGTGCAAACAATCACCCACGTATTCATCTGATCACTACAAACAACAAGTCCATCCATGATCCATGATCCAATTAATCATTTAAAGCCTCTAAAGATCATCTCATGTCCGCATTCATGCGGACCGATCTTCTTAACATTGAAGCCATTGCAACGACACAGTGATTTGCGAGACGTGAGACATAACTACTTACACTTATTGAGCTTGCTGCTTTTTTTTAATAGACCTATTTACTATAATCATTAGATATTGTGACAGTTTCCCTGTTTTGTTCTTTACCCAGACGCCCTAACAGATCAAGAAAATTCAACGCAATCCACTGACTCTAAAGGTAACTAAAATGCAGTTCATAAAATTTAATTTGGTCACGCGATGTTCAGATATTCAAAATTGTCATTCTTATCATGAAATATTAATGTTCCACTTCTGGCGAGTTTCTCCCTGTTTCTCTCTAATAAAGCAAGCTAGCAGCACGTTTCTCGCACTTCTTGGCGTAGTTAAAAAAGACACGATATTTCACCCTAGCGCCTGGTTGTTCGAAAGCCGATTAACCCTATTCAGACCCCCCCCCCCCCGGGGGGGGGACTTTTGAGGCCCGCCTCAACTTTGAAGTTATATAATTTCGTAACCTTAAATGCTATTGCCACTAAACTTTTTTACTTTTCCTAAAATTTAACTGTCCAACAAATTTGACGTTGCCATGGCAACGTAATCGAATTTGTATTTTTACATTAATTGTAGCAACAATTTATCAATTAGAAATAACCGCTGACAAAACAAAAGAAACTTAGTGCTAATTTGAAGAAAACGTTAAATATGAAAAGTGAAAATCCAAGATGGTGGACTTAACTGGTAAAAAAAGGCGATTTCTCACTATAAATTCACTATTCGCCATAACTTTCAATTGTATGACATTGTTAGTTAATTAATTTTACTAAATTAACTGGCTTCATTTTCTTGTTTATTAAATGAAGCATATGAATTTAAAGAAATTTAAGATGGCGGATCCAAAATGGCGGATCCAAGATGGCGGACAACACAATGCCAATTTTATCTCCTATATGACATTTATCTGCATAATTTTATGTCCCCAAAAATATACATTCAGAAAATATATTATAGATGCCCTATATACAAAACATAAGTATTTTTACTCCTTCAGGTACAGTATTCAGTAAAGGTATTGCTTTAGGGCTTCTAAGTGAAACATCGAGAAACAAATGACGTCATAACACGTCACAGTGACATTCCAGTATCTGTAGTAATTAGAATTAGCGCGTACACAATGCTGTGCAAATGTGGTGGCCATAGCGTAAGCGGTTTTAAAGTTACATTGTGTGCCCCCCCTCCAGTCCCAGAAGGTCGAAAAAAGCGCGGTCTGCATAGGGGTACCCTGGGTTAAAAGTTGACCGAGAAGTTGACCAAATGTTCTGTTTCTCCTCTTTGAAGCATTCACGGCTACTGCAAATTGTATGTGACAATCTGACAGCAGATGAAGTTAAATTGCTAAGCGAAATTAATTTGCAGAAATTGTCAAACTCTAAAAGTGAATCACAAATTGACGCTAATCCTGGGTACATTTAACCCGGCTTTGAACAACCGGTTCCTGGATACTGTCTCAATAGAGTATAGCGACTACACGACAGGTGATCAGACTGTTACTCCTTTATCAGGTCCCGAAACACTGTTTCCTAATGATCCCCTTCCCAAAACCTTAAAATAGACTGCAGAGTTCAACTAATAAAATATACTGAAGCAATCACTTATCTGACTGGCGTGATGGTTTTGATACTCCGCATCTCTGATATTAATAATGATCGTTGGTTACTACTAATGAAAAAAAAAGTCCTTTTGTTTTGTTTTGTTTTGTAGAAGTAATTAAGGTAACAACGCCTTCATCTCCAGGTGGGTAATAATTTACCTTGAAAGAAAAGCTTTATAACGCCTCCGCACTTGCTTGCCGTATATAGATCAATATCAATATCTATAATTTTGCACCATTGCGTGTTTTTGTCCTTCGCAAAATTCCTAATCTAACAAAACAAGGCTAAGTACAGGTAGAGATGGCTTCTAGTTTCCTTATTAGCACTTGTTCAAGCATTATTAGTTTGTCAAAGCCTCGGACATACAAAGAAGGAGCGGTGGGAATCCATCCACCCTTCCCAAATAAGGCATTTCTTGAATTTTTCCAAGACGACTTTTATCTGCACCTGCCGTTTGCAGTAGCTGTACGTATATAAGATACCTTTTGACTCAAGTTTGGTTCGAATCCCCATGTCAGCTGCTATGGTTATGAGAAGTGACGCCATAAGAGTAATTGGTCAATACATTCTTTAATTAAAAAATGCGTGTTTTCACAACTTTGGGTAAAAAAAGACAAAATGTTGATAAACAGCAGCAAAGTGACTGATGTCATATTCTAAATGTCTAGCGTCACAACTTTTCAATGGCGGTCAAGATAGCAGCCATCTTGGCTCTCGTCCACTTATTCATCCGCTCACTCCTTTGCTCCACCCCTTTACCTCAATGATCAGAAATGAGAAGAACAAAAAAAATAATAAAATAAGCGGTAAATCCATCCATAAGGCCACGAGATAACCATTTAATTATTCCGACAACACATCACCCAACAACCAACAAGTCAGGCTTAAGTTGCTAAGGACACAGATTCCTAAAAGACATCTCATGTTGGTCTGACTGATCAACCCTTTGTTTCTTTATCATAAGTAGCCTGTCATTGACAGTCTTATGAGGCCTTACGAGGTCTTTCCACTTTTCTGGCAGTATATAATGCTACTTCTTCCTCTCATTATCTTATTCGGTTGGCGAGAAGTAAGTCATAACTGTTAACGCTTATTGACCTTGCTGCTTTTCCATTTGACCTTTCTTACGATGGTTATTAGATGATGTCATAATTGTCCTTTTTTTTGTTCTACTCATAGACGCCCCAAAAAATAAAGTGACTTCCACTGACTCTAAAGGTAATAAACGTGCAGTTCATTTGATTTGATTACGTCAGCCATTTTTAAAAATCAAAATTGCTATTCTAATCATGGAATATTTATATTTCATTTATGATAATCGTCCTTTAATTAATATTGAAAAACAATAATTAAAGTATGAACAAACAACACTGCACGCTAACAGTGCTCCTGACCTTTTTAGTTATTTTTTATTTATTAATGAAATAATGAATTAATGAATTTATTTATTCATGTATTTTTTTTTTCATAGGTGGAGTAACTCGCGTGACAACGACTTCTTCTCAAGGTGGGTAATATTCACTCCGAGGGAAAACAACGCTGCGGTACTTGACATATGTCAATCGATATGATGACTGCATTTCATTTGCCCTGTTGGTTAATTTTTTTCCCTTTACAAAATGTTCTTAATAAGTAAAAATGCCTTAATAGAGCAGGTGCTTTCAGCAAAGCCATAGGGCTTTTTGGGAAGATGGCATGCAGTTTCCATCTTATAAGCCCTCGTTTCCTGAATATTCTTAGCGGAGCTCCTTCTCGGTTGAAAGCCGCAGAGCGGAGCACCATAGGTAAGCAAATTTAGTTACCTATCTATGCGAGAAATTTTGGTTGTGACGTCAGCGTACGACCACCCGTACAGGCTCGGTGGGAGGAGAAGGGGAGTCCCAAGGCAACCCGACGGGGGCTGTAGAATACCACCTTTTCTTGGCTCGCGTAGTTTTTCTAGGCAAGTTGGCGTTTTTCTTGGCGGGAAATCGCAAGAACACCGTCGCTTTTGAAAAAGAGGTTTCTTTAAAAGGTTGACCTTATTTAGCAAAACGATTGCTCGATAGTGTTAAAGTTTTAAACTTGAGAAAAATGTCTAATATGTATAAATGGAAAGAAAAAGTTCAAAACAATGCTCAGTTGTCTTTTTGGTGAAAGGCAAAAGTTCAAGTTACAAAATTTTTTTGTGTTCTGCTGCGAACTTGGTCGGCACATCGCTTGGGTTTGCAGCATTTGGCAGCGGCTCCGAGGCCAAACATAGCAGAGCTAGTACATCCCGGTGCACAGTGTATGATCCTAAAGGTGGGGGTGGGGGGATCATTGTCCTTTTTTGTTACTTCAATGAGAGCATTTTCAGAAATTTTAACTATTACGAGAACGACGGAACGAGTGAGGCCGAGTGGTCATCGTGCTCTTCTTTGAAGCGAGTGGATTTTTTTACTACTTCAATGGGAGTATTTTCAGAAATAAATCATAACCAGCGAAAACAAAAGGAAATAATGTGGAGCTCCGCCTTTAGGCTAAGATTTTGTGATGAGTGCTTGCTCATGAGCACGGCTCAGCCCATTCATACCACTCGTGTTGTCAGTTTGTATATTTCTTTATATATGCCTGGTATAACGAGACACAAGACATGCACGTCACGTTTTCTCAAAAATACGAAAATGTAACGAAAGTTGAGAAACCATGCTGAAACTATCCACTATTGCTCATGTATTCGCTCAAAAAAAAACAAACAAAGGAAAATGTTTTGTTTTGACAATTTGCTACATGAGGTTGCTAGTCACGCTAGGCGTATCGAAATGCACACAGGACGTGACTTTTTTTTTAGCGATTGCACCATCAGCTGTATTAACCCACCCCCTACAAAAATATTCTTGAATTTTTCCAAGAAGACTTTCATCTGCACTTGCCGTTTTCAGTTGCTGTATATGTACGCAGTTTCCCTTAGATACCTTTTGACTCAAGTTTGGCGGGAATCGGTAGTTATGGTAACGAGAAATGACGCCGAGAGAAAAGAGATAAGAGCGGTTGGTAAATCCATTTTTCAAAAAAAAATCCGTTTTTTTAGATTTTTTTTTTGGTGAAAAAGGGACAAGTCGCATGCGTCACTTACTGACTAAACATCTTTCTCATATATTCATCAGGCTTAAAATTCATCATCCTATTTGTATTATTGCGAATATGCCACCTATCGACATTTCATTCCAAGAAGTATGCAGGACGTTTGATAAATGACCCTAGTTTAATTGCGGTAGCTCCCACGAGTCCCCTGTAGCTCACTGGTATAGCATCTAGACTAGTAACCAGAAAGTCATAGGTTCGACTCCTACTGGGAGAACTCGGATTTTTTTTCCGAGTCGCCTGTGTCACTGACTGAATAAACATCTTTTTCAAAAGGACAAAACGTTGAAAAAAAGCGGAAAGTGTTTTATTATCTCATAATCTTCATGTCTACCATCACAAATTGTCAATTTCAGACGTTTTGTATAGTTTGTAAGTTTGAATTAAAATCGGCGTCCATCTTGGATGACTTTACAAGGCCCAGCAACGCCGAAGCCTATTTCCCTTTCGTAAACGGTCGTTGCCATTTTTGACGGTCGATGCCATCATTGGTAACCAAGCCTTTAGTCATGGTAGATGTAATAGATGCTCTGGATTAAGTTACAATAACGCACCAAATACATTTTTAAATAGTCTTACAAAGAACGAAGTTTAAGCCCGAGTTGAATTTACATTAAAAGTTAGGGAAAGGGCTAGGGTCACCTATTATAGATGTATCAATCATGAAAGACACTTAATTATAATATACTTTAATTTTTCAGAATTGTGGCGGATTGGCGTGGTAGTGTAGTGGTTAGGGAGAGAGATTAGCATACAAAAGGACCGGGGTTCGAATCTGGATTGTGAATTTCCTTGTTTTTAGTAGAAACAAAAATGTTCAGTAGCAGCTCAACAATTTTCTGAGTGTCTTGAAAATGGCAACGACCGTATACGAGAGGGAAATTGGCATCGCCGAATCTATAATATGCAATCACATCACAGACGTTCTACTAAAGGTAAAATCTTTGCAAAATCTTGTAACACAGCAAGTACCCGCAGGGTTCCACCAACCCCTCTGGTACCACTCTGTGACCTCTGTGACGTTTCCCAAAAGGTCAGTCTAGCAATGATCTGATGTAACACATCAGTGTTCAAGAAATTTGATGTTGTCATGGCCACATTTAAACAGGAGTGTTTTTCGAAATCATTAATTTCAAAATGATAAGGAATTGAAAATACTACAAAGGAGAATTAAAAGTAGGAATGATTTATTTTACCTTTCTCGTTGCAGTTGCATTATTTAAGCCTAAGTCATTACAGGATGCCAAATAAATTCTTAAATTAAATTACAGCCTTGTTGCTTCGAACTGCAGCTCAGTCGCAGTTTACCATCCTCTGTTAATGTTGTGTGCTGTGTATTTATAACGCCTGTATTGGTTTATCGAACTAGGAAAACTAAGGGCGAAATTTAGAGCTTCTAATAGTGATGAAAAAGAAATAAAACGTTCGGGGGCCGTTTCTCGAAACTTGCGATAAACTCACAGGGGCCGAGACCAATTTTTGTACAAATTATTATTTAAAAGTAATTCAATTCGTCTTGATTTAAAAGGCTAAATATTAAAACCTACTTGTACGTTTGCAACTGGTTGTACGTACTGACATTCCTATCTCTTTTTTCCCACACATATGTAGTAAATCAAGGAGAAACGTTTTCGTTCTCAGGTGACTATCGCAATATAAAATCCCGACCTATTCAATCCACAAAGTCGGTACCGTTAGAAATAGGTTCTGGTTATGGTACACCTCACAGGCTATGGTACTACGTCTAGTCTGCCCTGAATGTTTCTTGCAGAAATCACTTTAAGAACTTGTTGAGTGTTAGATACGCGGCGAAGTTCCTCTAGTGTGTTGGTTAGCTATATAGCCTCATGTTTTATTGACGAAGCCCAAGGAATCAGTGAGTATGATAACTCTATCATCCTCCGTAGCATTACTTCCATACAGATTAGAGCATCCCCACAAGCTTTAGATTGACATATTCGTGAGCAGCTTGGAGTTGGTAAACCTCCTGCATACTCAGAGGAAAAATGAAAGCCTCACCAGACGTCTTAGAGGTTGTCCAAGAGATAATCCGAAAAGCTTGGCAGAGGACTCGGTAAATCTTAGCAAATTGGACATCCCAGATCGGAGAGCACAGATGCAATCAGTCTTGTAGTTTGCTTAGTACTGTTGCCGCACCAGTTTGCCAAGGCTCCTGAGTTTGATGTTTTGACTAGCAGCATATCTGACAAGTCCAAGGGCAGATTTAGCTTTCATAGCAATGTGAGCAATGTGTTGGGTCATACCTAGTATCAGTTCTCCGAGGTATATGACATTTGTCTCTTGCCTCACTGGTCGACCTTCACAGGATAGAATAAACAGGTCCCAATCTAGTTGGCTTAGTGAATGCAACATCCACTGGAAAGTGACATGCACAGCTGATGATGATGTCGTCTACATAAGGGAAATGGTCAAAACTATTGTACTCACACAGGACCCACCAGTCCGCAAAAAGACAGGTGGTCTCTTCATGTACCCCACCTTAAGAGATGGTGTCTTGTTTGTATAGCCCCCTTTCTATCAGGAGTAGAAACTAAGTAAAAGATTTAAACCTCCCCGTGCCATTTCTCCAGCAATGCAAGCTTCATGCACACCTAATATGAAAGTCTCAACTCAAAGTTTGAGGCCAATAAATTTTGTCCATTTGGCTAATCAGACAGGTGTTATCTTGCATAGCCCCCCTACCCCTTCACAAGGTGGGTCCTCATCGAGTACTCTTGTTGTGACCACTACCCTAAGAAAAAGGGTCAGTGCTTTCGTTGCTCGGACGCTAGCGTCGCGTATCAGAGCGTAGCGGAGAGCCTTGGGAGAGGTCGGAGCTAACTTCAAAGCAGTCAAATTCTCCCGTGGCAAAACTTATCTTTCATCTCCTTGTGTCCAACATTGATAGAATCTACCTGACCACGACTCCACAGTTCATCATTTTATCAACAAGAGTTAGGATGTCTACCCGGTAATATGCATCTTCTAGGCCATACAGACCTAAAACGAAATGCTGTTTGTCTGGAAGACCTTTACGTATGGTATTAACAAGTGCTTTAATGTTCGACGTAGTCGAGCGCTCAGGTTTCGCTCCTCCTCTTGCCATTTCTCTCAAGATGTTCAGTATCTTGTTTGGCTGCAATATTTTCACAGAGTTTGACTAACGTATTTGTCATGGTTATTAAGCGGTGACCCTTAAGAATCCGATAGTCTTTTTTTGGCTTGGTTAAGACGCTCAGATTGCAGTCGCACCAGTCGCAAGGAACTAAACCTGAAGGGTCGTGCTGATGAGGTGCAAAAGATCGTTTAACAGATTATCGTCGTTCGGTAAGAGTAGAACAAATAAATAAAACTGAAACTGACCCCATGGTTACCCTAAAACTCTCCTATAGATGGTAGTATAGTTTCAAAACCACCGCAACAGAGAAAAGAGCGGCGCGTACAAACCTGGCCGCCACGCAGAATCTGAAGCTCGTGATCCCAGTGATGTATTTTACCACCAAGTAACACTCAGCGTCAATAGCTATTTTCTGTATAAAATGTTTTTCTTTAGTGGAACTCAGAGTAAAAAAAAAATAGCCCGTTAGAACTCGATAAAAATCGAAACCAGTCAATATATCGTTTCTTTTGTTTCAGTGTGGCATCTATTTTTGCCGATTTATCGATACAATCCACATTAATATTTTCAATTTTAAAATTAACGATCTTTACCGATTCATCGATTGATATAATCGTACCGATTTTTTATTGATTGACGTCGTCGGGATAATATATACGTAAAGAAAATATCCAAATGAACTAGCTGCAGCCTAATTCATCTTATTTTGGCGGTTTTAGAGCCTGCGAAAATCGTCAAAAATTGGCAAACGAAGAAAGAGCTCTGTCTATAACTTTTAAAATAATCACCAAATCTCGTGACTTTTCCCAAAATTTATCAGAGAAAATTTTCCCGTGTCAATGACGAGTCTATGATGATTGATGTTTCCATAGCAACCGTCTACTCAGAAGTGTATTTTGACTATTTTCTGTCTTTTTTTCAGTTTTTTCCCTTCGTTTCTAAGAAGATATTTTTTTACTTTTGTGTGCTTGTTTTGACTATGTATGTTTCTTAGAACAAAATCATATATTTTTTGGTGACGTCATTGTCAGCTGTATGACTGCAGGCTTGGGATTCAAGATGGCGGAGTCAAATTCAAAATGGCAGGTTTGTGACGTTATTGTGACGTCACGACATAAATGATACGTCATAGGCCCAATCTGTTAAGGTAATGAAATACTAAAAACGTGCCAAGTTTCATTGCAAGAGCTTTAACACTTTTCGAGATCTATTGGTGAGGGGGAGGCACTCCCCCCCCTTCCGCCCCAGGCTCAGAAACTCAAAAAAAGCCCCGGCAAAATACGGTTAAGAAGAATAAAAAGAAAAGGAAAAACAAGGAAAAGAAGAATGAAAGTATAATAAGGCACATGGATTGTCCTTTTTTATCATACGAGAAGTGATACCTTGACATTACCTTTCACTTAGTCTGGTTGACTCGATTTGTGTGTTTGATTGTGAAACTGTTTGTCCCATTGCAAGTGTCCAAGCTCTCCGGAGTGTATTTCGCATGTCTCAGACCTAAGTGTGACTACATTGGTACTCAGATGAGCTCTGCCGATTGGCTGCAATGCTATACCAGGTGCTTCGCTACAACTGACCAGCAGGTTGGGTGACCCAGAAAGCTGAGTGGGTGGGTCCCTCTAGCTACATAAATAGAGCAGTTTGTTTACCTGGAAAGACACTAACTCTCATGTATTTTCGCGACACTTCAAACCTCTTCAAAATCTCTTTTTTTTTCCAATAGGTAACAAGACCCCAGTCAGTAAAGTTGCGATTCCTTTCATCGTCTCAGCCTTTGTCGCATTAACTGGCGTGGCCGCTTTTGTGTTTTGGTACCTCCGCCGCACAGACAAACCTGCATCTTCTAGTTCAGGTTAGTGCCATAAAGTTAATTTTTCAAGGGTTTTCATCTGAAAAATAGTATAGCGTTCTGGAGATGAAATTGTAAATGTGTTTTATCAAAGAGTTTTAAAATACCTGCAAACAATGTACAGTAACCAGTTGGCAGTGATTGTAGTACGGGCCGGGCCATCTAGGTCTGTACCGATCATGAATGAACGTCACCTGTAAAAAACTGCCTACGAAGCCACACAGAGAAGTTGCTAGCCATGTTAATCTGTAAATCAATAATTACACCACAACGTATTTGTTTATAAACAAACTGTACTGGCTACAAAGCCCTACAACGACTGATCAAACGACGTTAAAAAAGGCATTGCCCGAAGGCAACGCAGTTCTTAACACAACACCACGGTCAACAAGACCCGGCATAATAAGCGCTCATGACTAGAAGGCAGATACGGACAACGTTGATTCGCTCTTAATGGAGCTCGTCAGCGTATCGTAGCCACCAACACAATGAGAGTTAGTGAAAAATCTGTGTACGACCATACTTGCGTAACGTCGGATCATGATAGATCGTGATCAGTAAAAAATATAAATAAACTGTACTAGCTACAAGGCCCTACAAGGAATGCTCAAACGACGTAAAAAAAAGGTATTGCCCGACGCAAGCATGGTCGTACACGGTTTTTGCAGTCTGTCAGTTCAGAGGTTATTTTTGTTATATTTTCAACCGTTGATCTGGATTGATCCGACCATCTTCACTTTGTTTTGTTTTACGTAGAGGATGGTATTGGCCATCTCTCGATCATTCGTTTCACCACAGCATTCGGCATGTTTAATTAAGTTGAGATCATATCATTTTTAGGCCACAAACACGTAGTGCGTGGGGTGACCGGAAATCATATGATCTCTAGCTCTTTCTGGAATGGATCTAGTTACAGCATTTATGAGATAGGTGATTTTCACTAACTCTCATTGTGTTGGTGGCTACGATACGCTGACCAGCTCCAATAAGAGCGAAACAACGTTGTCCGTATCTGCCTTCTAGTCATGAGCGCTTATCATGCCGGGTCTTGTTGACTGTGGTGTTGTGTTAAGAACTGTGTTGCCTTCGGGCAATACCTTTTTTTACGTCGTTTGATCAGTCCTTGCAGGGCCTGCTATCCAGTACAGTTTATTTATATTTTTGACTGATCGTGATCTATCATGATCCAACGTTACGCAAGTATGGTCGTACACGGTTTCTGCAGTCTGTCAGTTCAGAGGTATTTGTTTATATTTTTTACTCATTCATTTATTTTCATTTGTGTATTTATCTTTTTTACGGAGTCAAATTAAAGGGAGAAAAATTATTCTTTCTTCAACAGTGGCATTTGTAAAACTTTTTTTGCGTGATACAATCTTCGCACGAGTCGTCTCGTAATGATTTTGCAACTTTTCTTAGAATTCTGATAAAAAAAAAAGAATATGGGTCACTGCCTCTTATAGTTAAAAAGGAAAGAAAAAATAAAAAGTACATTTTTATGAATTCTATACTGCAATGTTTTTTTTTCGTTGCAGAATTTCAATTCGATGCATTTATCATATACAGCACAAGAGACGAAGACTGGATAAAGAAAACGTTGCTGCCAACTCTGGAGGATAAACATGGCTTGAAGTGTTGTGTTCACTACAGGGATTTTATTGCTGGTTTGCCCTTCAGAAACAATATGGTGGACAGTGTTTACAAAAGCAGGAAAACAGTTGCTGTCGTTTCGCAAAGTTTCTTCGATAGCAAATATTGCCCCCATGAGTTGGATTTCGCCCTGCACCGGCTTTTGGAAAAAAGAGATAACAGCTTAGTTGTCATTAAACTTGATGACGTTGACAAAAACAAGCTACCCAAGGCACTGCAAAAGAGGAGCTATATTGACTATCCACACTTGAAGGAAAAGCAGGCGTGGAAAAGAAATTTGGTTAAATGTTTTGAGGTTCGGGGTGAAAATGTGTAGAAATCAGTCAGTAATTGAGCTAAGCTTTCAACATAATTTCGTAATCAATAGGGAACTACACTTTATTCCAAAAACCGAAATGCTTATGCAATAGATGAGGTTATGTAATCACAAAGTATGTAATCACTCGCGTACAGTTGACTAAAAAATAGGCGTACTTATCCTGATGCCAGCATCGGAGGAAGGTGAGAATAGTTCGAAAACGCTTGTGTAAATTTTCCTTGTGTCGTCTCTCTCCAAAACCGATTTCTCTCTCATCACGGCCAATGTTGCCTCCCGATCTATCCAAATGTGGATACTAGGAAGGCATAAGTTGAGCTCGAGCCGCTTCTACAAAAAGCTAGGGAGCCTTAAACTCTGCTAGTTATTCAGCTCACCAGACTTGTCTTTGAAAACAATTATTTAACTTCTGAATTTAGCCCAGGAATTTTTCATCAAGAGTTCGGTATCGCTATGGGCACTCTTTTTGCGGTCACATTGGCCAACTATTTTATGTATCATCACGAGAAATATATTACTGAGCGTTATTCTCGATATCTTATGCTCTACAAGCAATTTATTGATAATACGTTCGCCATCTTAGCCCGATTAAAAGAAACCCTTTTAGAGCTTCTAGACGCTCTTAACAACAAAGCTGAGCGTATTACGCTTACTTAAATGTGTTAGCGATAAAAGCATTTCGTTTCTGGATTTGTTTCTTTATAGAGATACCGCAAAAGAATACCGCATCGTTTCATCCTTCTAGCAACAAGAAAGCCTTAATTAAAGGAGAGTAAATGAGGTATTTTAGAAATCGCCCGCCCTTCAAGTCCGGCCATAATTTTGTGATTTGCTTCTTCGCGAATTTGCCACTACTATGGCATATATACAGGCTCTACATTTCTTTCCAGGTGTAAAACTCCCTAATGAAGTCTACGTTAGGCGAAACGCGTCGGAGTAATAAAGAAGTCTTACAATTTAAATGGCGCATTAGTGCTGCCCCCCCTCCTTTTTTTAATTGTCTTATAGTTATACTAAAAGAGGCCACATAGAGAACAAGAACGAGAATCAATGTTAAATCAGCTGCACTCCCATACAAATCTTTATGATTGAAACCGTTGTAACACAACACCTTCAGATATGCTGTTGGCAAGAGTCACGTTCTCGCGTATTCTCTGAACTTGAGCTTGGGCTGCCTGTGGCAACGCACGCCGGGAAATGTTTAGACTGCGAGTCGTCTCTAACTTTGGCGATGGCGATTGTGGGGCAGGCGAAATACACACACCGTTCCATTGTGGGTTGTTGCTTTTTGTTTTTTGTTTTTTTTGATGGGTCTTTCTGCCGCAACTGTGGGCAAAATAGCCCCATAGAAGGTCAGCTCCACAGAAACATTAACCTAAATATGGGGGATTAAACAGATCTTTTGAATATGTATTTTATTTTATCTTAGTTTTTTTTAGGTTTGACAACAAACGCAATATCTTACGGCGACCAGTCTGGTTCAAACTCTACTGTGAGCAGAGAGCTTGATTTTAACAATAGCTCGGAAATATGCTACTATAAAAATAATTAACAAAAGATGACAGATAAGACTAAAAACTAAAAACTACTACTACTAAAAACTACTAAAAACTACTTCAAATGTCATCTTATTTGAAGTAGTAGTTTTTAGTTTTTAGTATTATCTGTCATCTTTTGTTAATTATTTTTATAGTAGCATATTTCCGATCTATTGTTAAATTTTTGCCTTGTATCGTTCATTTACTTAGTATTGTACCTGTATCTACACCTTGTAATTACGTTTAATTGTTAGTCTAGTTTAGTTTTCCTTTTTTCGTTATATATTGTTTTTATTTTTGAATGTTTTTAGTTAGCGTCACTTATCCTCGTTTTAGTACTGATATAATCACGCCGGTTACGTAACTCATAGCTTTGAATTGTATTTTGCGTCTTGTTTTGTACTGTAGTCTTATTTAAGGTAGATTTGATAAGTTCAATTTTTCATGTAACTGATAAAGGGCTTAGACCGAAACGGTTTTATTTTTTATTAAATTTTTGACTTTTTAGTCGTCAGAAGTTGTCCGTCCTCGCTTTCCTTCAACGAGTAAATATATATATATATGTATATATATATATATATATATATATATATATATATATATATATATATATATTTTTTTTTTTTATT
>Ga0126336_10000470_pt1 | contig 16432 bp, 8 predicted proteins | sample SidCmetagenome_FD_92530 | JGI IMG/M metagenome (GOLD analysis project Ga0126336, IMG submission 92530) | Coral microbial communities from El Islote,Puerto Morelos, Mexico - Siderastrea C C metagenome | ecosystem: Host-associated > Invertebrates > Cnidaria > Coral | place: El Islote,Puerto... | reverse complement strand
TCGGAAATTATGAGATGTCTTCAACAAACAAATTATTCCCCAGCAGCACCTAAACGAAACAAATGAAGCCTTACGGCAGTAAAGAATATTAGCGGCTTTGATGACAATTTTCGTTTCGGAGAAAAACCGACTGTCGTGTTTGCATGCCTTTTTAAAAACATGTCCATGTTACTGTAGCACGTGTGTATGCTAACGGTATTCATGCGAACTGTTGTCGCCGGTATACAATAATTTAGCTTCTCTTGCAACATTTTTGAGTTCTGAGACAGTTCGCAAGACAGTGTAACGGAACTGGCTACGAGCCAAACTGCTGGAGACTTGAATATTCCTCGACTTAGTGTAGTCCGATTGACAATGTGCGAGAGAACGACGGCAGCCATCACCGTTTGATGAAGGACGCAATGGTGATGAAATTCTTTCTCCGATAAGTCGCGTGAAAAATTAATGAAGCGCTAAGCTCTTTGTCTCTAGTCTCGAAACTCGAAGTTCTCGGCTCGAAACTCGAAATTCTCGACTCGAAACTCGAAGTTCTCGACTCGAGACTCGATACTCGAAGTTTTCGAGTTTCGAGGATCGAGGATCGAGTCGAGGCGTTCGAGGATCGAGGGACTGTCAACTTACTTTTGCCCGGTACTGTATTATTGTGCCAACTGCTTGCTTGTCTGCCTTGATCATTTCAGCCATTACTCCTGGTGTTTTTGATTGATCTTCCCTCACTTTCCTTTCTCTGACTTTGCTGTCCTAGCTTGAAAATCTCATTACCCATCCTTCCTGGTTGCTTGGTATTTCCATATTCAACACTTCACTGAAATGTCTTTCCACCTCTCTGACCCTTTTTTTCTGCTGCCTTTTCCCTTGACCTCAGTACAGCTCCTTTCTTGGTTATAGACCAGCAGTCTTCTCATGATTATATGTTTGCCTGTTAGTACTGAATGAAAGCAATGTACAAGGAGTACTATCAAGACACTGGCTAGCATCAGGGATTGTGAGGCTTATTGGTGAGAACTGCCCAGAGGTATGCTGTTTATTTTGTCTGTGGTTTAGAAAAAAGGTTTAGCAGCCACTGGGGTAAAAGTGAGGTTGATGGGCCTGCTACAAGACTCCTATCACTCATTAGCCTCCCACGCAGTCATTTTAAGGTAGAATGTATGCGCTATATTGACAGGAGGTACCTGCTCATCTCAGGATGGTCCAAGATACTCTGATTTCTTAAGGATGGTACCTACTAATACAAAGGTATTTTTGCCCAGTTTATAGCTGTGTAAGAAAAGTAAATCTTAGCAAAGGCTGTTGGAATCCAAAAAGAAAATTGGGGGTGACCACACATTTTTTTTATAGATAATTGACCTTAAATTTGGAAAGAAAGTGCCATATATTGGTATGTATTTTCACCTTAAATTATAGAATTTTGGTTGCTTAATTATCCCTGAAAAATATATGGTTACCTACAATTTTCTTTTCAGGTTCCAATAGCCCTTGCTAAGATCTGCTTTTGCTGCTTAGTTGTAAACAAAAATACCTCTGAATTAGGTGGCACCATCCTTGAGAAGAGCACTTACTCCCAATACAACTCCCCTTAAAATCATTGCATGTGAGGCTTAATATCTCAGTATTTCTTTGACTCCATTCCCCCCTTTTTTTATGTCATGACCCAGCTTTCTCATTCACTGAGTTTATTGTAGAGGCGGCGGAGCGTTTTGAAACGTGGAGGGGGGGGGGAGGCTCATTGTACACCAAGCCAAGCACATACCCCTACTCAAATTTCCCAAAATGTCCTTTGCGTAGTTCGTTGGCACAAGCAAACCTCTTTGCCATCTTAACATTGTCTAGTCTCCTTCGCAGCCGCTCGGGCCGGAGTCACGCAACACTCCCCGTCCCACGCGACTGCTTCAAACCGACATACATTCCTTTCTCGGAATAAACCAATCACAGTGTGGCTTTCATTTTCTTGCGGAGGTTCGCGCCAGAAATGTCCACCAATCACCTGGCTCCTTTTATTCGCTAAGTGACCGAGTTCTTTACTTTAAGTAGCAAATGGCGAATCGTGAAGACTGGCGTTCAATCTTGTAGCAAAAAAAAAAGCAGTACACCGGCTTTATTAAGTAATAAATATTATTATTATTATTGTTACTTTAAATTCGCATCAGAAGTTAGCGATATCGAAGTTAATTGAAGGGAGAAAGGTATTTTCATTACACCGTGCTCCGTCACGTGTGAACAGTAATCCACAAGACTGGAGTAAACATTTGAATGTTTCTTTGTAATGTCCGAGATTTGAATGAAATGTTGAAGATCCCTCTGGAAAACTCTTTAAAACTCACGAGTTAACGGAAAAATAACACGCACACTAGTAAGGAACCTAATATTGTTCGGATATGTAACATTTCAAATGAAATGATACAGTAGCTCTTTGTTTCCGTAAATGTGTAAAATTCTCATGGGAATTCCGAATCTCGTGAAGAATTACAAAACCGACGCGTTAACTTGAAAACTCCGTTCAAATTTTCAAAAATCCTGTTCATGCGTGACAGAGGATGGCGGCCGTGTAATTTGCCGACTGGCTTAGGAAAATCTCTGATATTTCAAGCTTTGCATGCCTTTAGTCATCGACCATATAGAAAAACAACAAAGCCACATCTGTGTTGTTGTGTCTCCATTGGAATTGCTTAGTCTAGTCAATGATCAAGTGGCGTATTTGAGAAGAAAAGGAGTAATGGCGGCGAGCATTAGCTCTTGTACTAAAAAGAAGGCGACATTGATTGAAAAGGGAAAGGTTTCTGTGGACATGGCTCACCAGAAGTATGGATCAGAATTGAACGTCAGAGAGCGACGCTTGGAAATTCTGTTTATTCAAATAAATTATATGCTTTGGCACCGGCAGGATCAAAATTAACATGTGAAGTTTCAGAGAACACGGAGGCACTAACTGGCACATCTCCAATGTGGTTCGTCTCTGGATCGTTCTTCCCTTGCGAGTCTCTTTTCTCTCAGCTGCTCTCTATTTCTACAGGTACTGAGAGGTTTTTGTTTGATTTTTTGAAGTTTCTTCGTTGCCCTTTCGTACTTCATGAACTGCTGAAAACACTCTCGACAAACAAACAATTTGCTGTCCTCAGAGTATTTATTTAAGTCGATTTCCAGCGACAATCGAATGATCCCAGATAAATCAGCGGACGTTTTTTTCAAATATATAAACGTTATTTTTACTTAGAGAAATGAATGAACAAATATAACACTTAGTGCTTTCCGCGATTTTCTTTGTAGTTCCTTCCATAACATGTCGCAAGCCGCTAAGGGTTTTTTTCCGCGAAAGAAAACATCAAGACGCCAAGCTATGCTGTGATTGGTGCAGCATATACAATAGCAAGATGCTGATTGGTCCAAGTAAAAATATCGCAAACAATGGGAAAGGAATGTATGTCAGTTTGAAGCAGCCGTGTGGGACGGGGAGCGTTGCGTGACTCCAGCCCGAGCGGCTGCCAAGGAGACTAAACATTGTCCAGTGCGTCCGTAATTGATTTGTGACAATGCATAAATACCATGAAGCAGGATCATCTGAACAACTGCCTGCTTCTTGGGTAGTTCTTGAGTCGTCAGAGGGCAGAGTAACCTGACGTACTTTGGGGAGCGCAGTTCTTACTGCATCATGTACGAGGTGAAGCTGGTACCCTAGCCTGCTGCAGTCTATGTCAGTTCCAAAGCAAGACCTTTCAAGCTCTTCCAAATGCTTGCTGGAGTTGTCACTGTTTGCTGCGTCCACAAGAAGTTTCTCCACCTTAACTTGACTTGGTTGAATCGGCTTTCTAATTGCGTTTTAACTTTGCTGCAGGCTTCATAGTATTGCATCCTATAGTAATCCTGAGGACATTCAAACCGATGAGGAGGGGGCTCTCCTGCATTGTGGCAGCACTGGTTCGCCAGACTTACCCTGTGAAAGGGAGACACATGGCTCGTAATATTTACTGAACTCTGTGTCTGTGCGTAGTCGTGTATAGTGTTTCTTGGCTAGATTTGCAGTAGTAATAGCTTCTTGCAGAGTCGTATCTTTCCCCTGCAGTGCCCTAGAAAGCTACTCTGTACACTGGTAGCTCCAAACAGAAGATAGCCAAGTTTAAGACCAAACACAGAGTCAAATTTATCGAGGCTTAATAGCACTCTGTTTGCCATCTGTCCATACTCGTCGTGTGTGGTGTCGCTTATTTCTTCCATTGTCTGCCTAAGTACAACGTAGTCTTCAAGAACAGCATTGAATGCTGCCGGAAATGTTCCAAAAAAAGTCCTACAACATATTATTTCGTCAAGCACAATCCTGATGAAACGATTTGTGAAAAGATCACGAGATGGAATATTTTGCCAAACCAGTTTTAGCTGCACTAGCGAAATTTTCGGCACCGAAATGTGGGAGGCTGAACCCCCCTAAGTTTTCATTTGGGGAGGGGGAACCACAGCCCCCCTGCTCCGCCACCTCTGGTTTAATGTTAACTTCAGCCAGTTGAGCTTCCTATAGACCCAGTGACCTTAATAAAAACTGTAGTATAGCTATTAAAACTGGGCTGCGAGAGGACAAGTGAAACCAGGTGAATCCCACAGAAACTCTCCAAAATGTGAAACATGCGAGTTGTTTTAATTGGAGGACTTCCGTTTCAGTCACCTCAGGCACAAATGTGCAAGGGACAAACTTCAACAAACAAACATTTTACAAGTTTGTGGGCCTTTAGATCAGCCTTTTAACCCAAAAGTGACTTGAACCTCCTTGGTAAAATTCTACTTCAAAAAAAAGTTGGTCTGTGGACTGGGTCCTTGGGGTGGTCCATGTTTGTATATGTCTGGGTATGAGTTTGCCTGTGCATGCGAGGGGTGGTGGAATTGGAAGCTAGAAAACTGTGTGGCCAGCCTAGCTGGTGTAACTGCAGCCTATAAAATAGCTACTTGTCCTTGGTAGAAAATCCAAGCAAAAAATTCAACAAAAAGTCATAAATTAATCTTAAGCGTTTTCTTATTTTTTTCTTTTGTCAGGTGCAGTCACTCAATTTGAGTAACAATAGACTTAGAAACTTAGATGGCTTCAAGGAACTTGGAAAACAAACATCAGACCTAAAACACCTTAAAATTTGCAACAATCAGGCAAGAAAAGGACTATGACTATTCTTGGCTTTCATCATTCTGATAAAATGAGTTTGCTTGCGATGAGCAACATTCAGATACAAAGGAGTTAAAGCATAGGTATAAACAAATAACGACAACAATTTCCGGGTCTATAGTATTCTTCAGAGCGAAGTTATCGAAAAAATAATTTTCTGAAAATTACAAGACACAGTGTGTGTCTGCCATGTTGGTGTCCCTCTTTGGGGCACCAATACGGCAGCCATCAAAATTAGTACATGTACAAGAAATAAGGCAGCTAATGAACTCAACATTCCTAGTTTCTCTTCAAACTTATGGAGATGACATTTTTAAATATGTTATTATGATGCCTTAAAACTGAAACGTAATGCAAAAATATCGCTTTCATGACATTTTGAGTTGAGCTGCCATGAACTTGATCAAATTTCAAACTGTTTTGTTTGTTAAACGAGGCAATAATATCAACATGAAACTTTCCTTGAAGATTAATTTCACTGATGTGTTAAATATATTGAATGAAGTCACATGAAAACCAGCCATAGAACAGTAGTGTTGTGCTTGTGCTTCATGAGGTTCTGCTACTACATATATCTAGTGTATTTAATACTGAGTACCCTGCGTTTTTTCATGTTCACTAGCTTAGAGCCTTAGAAGAGTTGGACAAGATAAAAACTCTAAGTCATCTTACCTCCTTGGAACTTGATGGTAATCCCCTATGTGACATGTTTCAAAACAAAGGAAACACTTATATCAAGTAGGTATTACAAATTTAGAATTGAACTTGAAATTGTTTATTCAGCATTGGTTAATTAATATTAATTTTTATTATTATTCTTGTTCATATAATAGATCTTGTCATCCTTTTATTACACTGTATCTTTAAAAGCATAAGAAGGAAAATTATGATTGCAATCTCCTCTGTGGTTTTACTTTCTGAGTGATTTCTGAACAGTTACTGCACTTGCAAGGTAATTTATTTAGTTTTACAAAGAGCCTTCAAAAGAATCCTATAGAAATCACTTCCAAGGTTTTCATTCCTTGAAAAATTAATATCACTTGCAGATAGCTTATCAATCTGCCTTTATAGCTATTGGCTGCAGAAATAAAAATTCCAAAATGTCTTTTCCCGGCTAAGTTAAACAAATTTTGTTTTGTGAGACTTTAAAACTAATCCTCAAAGGTGTTTAAAGCTGCCAACGCTTAGGGCCTCCCATGCATTAAGTTGCACAAAAACAAACATTACACATCAGAGAAAAAAATTTACATGTATTCAGGCTTCTCTGGAATCACTTTCTGTTTTTGGAAAGTTTTGTTTGCAAGTCAGAAAGGTCATCGTAGTCATTTCAAATACAAAAGAAAATTCACTTATACATTCACACTGATCTCAACCACTAAAACTGAAATGTATTTTTCCGATTTGTGAGCGGAAGGAATGGTTTACCCTTTCAGTGACTCTTCCAAAGAATGTCTTATTAATTTACAGTATTGCTAATCAAGCGAATGAGTTGCACTAGTTTATGTCTGAGTCTGGCAAACACCGGCCATTTTCAGGCCATTGCCGCTTTCATGGGATGGTTAGCACACTGTTGAGTAGAGCGGATCTTTATACTTTTGCCAGCAAGGATGAGATCTTTCAAAATACCACACAAGGACTGTTAAATCCCTGTTCAGCCACTGTACTGGTCTCTAATTTCCTGCAAGAGCTCCAAATCACTGATAATATATTAATTTGGAAGGCTTGGGTATCATGTCTGTCATGCCCAGAAGATGCTTCACAGGGGTTTAATCTGTATGCAAAATCTTCAAAGTTGTTTTTCGCTGCTGTTAGTTTTTTCGTGTTTCATCCTACAGATGTGAAATTTGGCACCCTGCTTCTCAAATAGTTCTTCTCCAAAACTGTGTTGGACATTTGGGAATTTTGCTTTAGTTTTAAAATTATAGGCTCCAACGCCAAAAGTACGGAACAAAAATTAATTACTTAACTATAAATCAACTCTATTTCTTTTTGAAAACCGATCTCAAAAATCCCAGACAGCTTTTGAGGCCAGTGCCTGCTTAATGTCTTGCAAGATACTGGATATTGCATAGAGTTTAACAGTAGCACAGGTAATTCATGTTTGTAACAATGGGTAAATTCCAGTTTAATGTGTCGTGGCGGCCACATTCTTTCTTGTTCCATAAAATTCTTATTTTTCAAGTTTCTACATTCTACAAGCTTTAAATTGATATATAAGTTGGGGTACTTTGCTCTAAAACTGAGCACATACAGGGCTTTGCGTGCAACACGGTCAAAAAGGTTAAGTGTAATCTTAAGTGACATCACAAAACAGAAAACTGAACTCATTGGAGATACATGTAATCAGCAAATATGGAATGTCTGCTTTTGCTTTGAAATTGCAAGATCATTCATTCCAATTCACACTTGTATATACCAGATGTAACAAATTGATAAAAACAATGACATCAATGAGTAATCGATGAGTAATCAATGGGTAATCAGTTGATTAGTCATTGATTATTGCCAATAATCAATGAGTAATCAATGACTTAATCGATAGGGCACAAAAGTTATAGTTTAGAATCGGTAGCTCAGATGGTAGAGTGGTGGACTAGTTACCCAAAGGTTGTGGGTTCGAGTCCCATCTGAAAATTTTCAGTGGACTTTTTCCGTGTAGCACTTATCTTTTTCAAAAGTTTTAGTAATTGATGTCATCGATTAATCATCCATTGCATTGATTACTCATCTGATTACTCAGGCTCTGATTCCTCTCTTTGGCATTTATTGTTGAACCAAACCTTGACTGGTCTAGTGTCCACATTGTGAATTCAGTTTTGAAAATTCGTCAGTTACCCCATTTGAGGAGCACTTGGATTCTTTAAAACTTAAACTTTGAATGAAAATATCGGGCAATTAAGAATAAAATGTGATTTGTAGACAGCACTGCATGGTGCGTTGTTTGCATAAGTGTGAGTCTGGAGTTTTCGTCTAAAAATTTTCCGTGCATTTACCCATCTGTTGAGAGAAAAGTCAGATGAAAAGATCCTCATTGATGGAAAACCTCTTGAATTCACAGTAAAGGATTTACATCAAATGGATTTTCTTCTGCCTGCTATTATAACACCACCGGTTTTATTGCTTTACAATTAGACTTTGCCTATTTTCATCACAAGCCTTCCAGTATTTCAATCTTACAACAAGGATTTATTGCTGGTTTTCATGTGACGTCATCAAAATTCTAAAACATAAACTAAGGGCACCACAAAACTGCTGTCTTCATATGTTCAACACACTAGTAAGATTAATCTTCAAGGAAAGTTTCATATCGATACATTGCTTCGTTTTACAAATAAAACAGTTTGAAATTTGATCAAATTCTTGGCTGCTTGAAATGTCATAAAACTGAATTTTTGTGCTACTATTCAATTTTCAAGTACTGCAATAACGCAAAAATGTCATCTCTATAATAACCAGTAACAATAACCAAGTGTACAATAACCAACTGTACAATATCGTGGGATATTTGTACTCGTTTTGCGCACTTTCTGTACAGTAACTAACACAGTTGGATAATAGGCATTGATTATCGGCAATAATCAGTGACTAATCAGTTGATTACTCATCGATTTGTTATATGCATACCAGGGAGGCTGATTTAGGCTTATATTCTGTGTGAGAAGGGTATTTGCCTGTTCGTGTTCACTCACTTCTTAATGTGTTTTCCTTGCTTGTTTGATTTTGACTGTCCCTTTGGAAACAATTCTTTTGCTTGTTCCTTGTGGCACAAGGATATTTTGAACAATAAAATTTACTGCAAGGTTTCATTTCATTCACAACTTCATGATGAGCCATGGCCAGAACTTTTGTCTCTGTATTTGTCACTTATATCATTGCTTTTTGCCCACTTCTACCTGAGGTTTGTAAAACTGTGTCTGATAATTATGCTTTTGTCTAATGACTAACATTGTCTAATCTACTTGTTATTGTAGTTCTGTGAGAAGCAGATTTCCTAAAGTAAAGTATCTGGTAAGGATTTTTTCATGCCTATGCATGCACTATTTAAACAATAGAGTTCTTCTGTTGAAGGCACTATCATGTGATAGGTTGCTGAAGGAAATTTGATGTTCACAACAAATATTAGCCCAAGAACGTAGTTCCAGGTGCTTATATGAAGTTTGAACATCAAATTTCCTCGGGCAACCTATCACACATAGGGCCTGAGACAGAAGTGCTCTATTGTTTTTACTATACAACGCTAAATTTTGAGCGAAAATTGCCAAAAACAGGCACTATGCGCTGATAGGCGCCCACTGAGGAGAGACACTATCGCGTCACATGATCGATTTCAACCAATGGAAGCACACCAGAATTTAGCGTTGTACTATAAGAAAGTATATTTATTTAACTACTGCACATGTATTCACACTAGCCGTCACTTCACCGTGTTGGCTAACACATTTTTTGCAGTTTAAATAAAGCTCTTTACTTTCTTACTTTCCCGCAGTCACTTGTTCTCTTGCATCCTTCAATCTAAAATGACTTAGTACATGCTTTTGACAATACATACAGCATGCTTTGGAGCATGTTTGTTATGTAGCTTTCAAATTGCTTGAATGGCAAAAATCTGGAGCTTTCCCTGTCCTGTTGCGGCATGAAATACAAGAAAACTTTGGAAGTTTTTTCAGTTGATTTCAAAGCAGCAGGATTGAATTCAACATCTGTTATCCATGTTTTCCAGTGCCAAGTTGGATGCAAATAATCCTGTACCCTGAATTCTCCTGCAGTTATATGCTCTTTATGTCCTAGGTTCATTTATTGAGTGGGTCTTATAAAAAATCGGGGGTAAAGATGGTGGTCAAGCTGAGATGTGGGAGATGGTAAGGTCACAAATTACCAGGTTTCAAGTCTGCACAGGGCATTTTGAACTTAAAAAGCGTAATTTTTGGAAGGGCATAAATATGGAAGTGGTAATTTGTTTTTTTTTTCTTCCTAGGATGGCCACGAACTTCCTGCACCAATAGGATTTGACCTTCCTACCGAACTAGCTCTTCCCTCATCAAAGGTATTGTTTTATTATGCTGATGAATGTAATCATGATATACAGTATTTTGCTAATCTGTTTTGTACATTCTTACACTGTGTGCCATTGTATGAAGCACCCATTCATTGACTCAAGTTATGGTTTTTTCAGGATAGTTTCCTTGGTGATCCTCAAATTAAAGAATTGGTTCTTAAATTCCTGGAGCAGTATGTATTTGGTTTTATTCACCGTGGTGTTCTTATATAGTGTCATGACAGGGAAGCCACTTCTGTAATAAGAGTAACTCCAGTCTGTAGTAAGAGACAACTTCTATGATAAGAGAGAACTAAAACACAAGCAAGAGACAACTTCTATAATAAAAGCTCCCTGGCAGCCTTTACTGTTTAACTCCTTCAGCCACACAGTTACATTTATCTATTAGATTTTATTATGAGGGTGCTGTTCATGTACAGCACTGACTTGAATGTGACACTTGAATTGGATTCACTTTGTCTTCAGTTTTAAACAACATGCAATGGCAGGTTAAGTTAACTGAAGTTGTCCTTGGCAATGAAAAACTGACTGACAGAAGTTATCTGCTGCTGGTTTATAGTAATGGTGGCCATCATTGCAACTGTCTTTAATAATCTGTATTGCACTGGGTGTTAATGTTGGCTTCAAATCAAAAGGCACATCGCAAGGCATGTGTGTTCTTGAGAGCACCAGGGCATTTTGATTGTGGCAGCTGAGTTTATAACCAAGTGACCAGACATGTGTCAAGTTGTGTAGTTGTTTTGGCTGGGTCAGGCCAAGCATGAGGTGGGGTGGTATAAGTAAACTGATACCAAACTCCAGCTGGCCTGTTTAAACCCTTGACAGGGACTACAGCAGATTGTATTCTGCCCAATATTAAGTGCCCATGTCTCAAAAATGAACAGATAACTACAGCTCACTGTGATCTGCAACATGATGTTCAACACCAATATGCTGATTTTCAGGAGATTCTTTGTTCAAAATTGTGTGATGCATACCTGGCTACTATCAATATGAACCACAGTAGCAGATAAGATACCCGCAGTTTTTTCCACTGTTATCTCCAAATCTGATCAGAGCTCTTTACTTGCCTGTCATTGCACGATCATTCTCTATTCTTAGGATGTAAAAGAAATTAGCTGTTACCTCCACATCTGATCAGAGCTCTTACTTGCCTGTCATTGCACGATCTTTCTCTATTCTGAGGATGCAATTAGAAATTAGCTGTAGACACAGTTTTAATATTGTTAAAATACAGTGTTCGTGTATAGGGTATAGGAGATTAGGAGATTAAATATTTGTGGTCATCTTAGCAGTGAAGTGATGTACATGTTGTCTGCATCCAAGAAGCCTAGATAAGTAATCCTTATCTAATTACATGACTGTATTCCATGCACCACTGTTTTATGTACCGATTACTTAATATTCAACAGATCATTTAGCTGTTTTAAGGCTGGCAATTCTTGTCTTAATTGTAGAAGATTGACTTTAGATTAATTTGGGTTTAACAATGGATGTTTTGTTTTGTTCTGTGTGTAATACTTTGCCTTTGAAGGTATTTTAAGGTTTATGACACTGGAGACAGACAAGGTCTGCTGGAAGCTTACCACGATCAGGTTGGTCAGTTAAATCCAAAGAGAGAGCCTGGAAAGTGGCAAAAATGTAGCCACAACAAGCAATGTCAATGCTCACAAAGGCTAAAGAATAAGGCAATTGTTTTACCATACATTATTGCCCAACAAATGCAAAAAAAAATGTTTTCAGTATGGCCAACTTGTAAAACTGGGCAAAATATTTATGAGCATTTCTTTTTTCAACTGTTTAGCAAAAAAAAGCCACTTAGACTAAGTACTGTCTTCCACCATGTCATGGAATTGATTTCTCTAAGCTGTGTTACAACAACAAAAAATCTACTAAAAAGTATAATTAAATATTTGACAGCATCTTTAGCAGTCTCCCTAACTAAGTGAATGGTCCCTGAAATCGTCTTTTACCAGGCAATATTCTCAATGTGTGTGAATACTGGAGCATTGATGAAGGAACGCAGTGGACAGAGGTAAGTTAAGCCCAAACAATCCAACTGTCTTGTAAGGTTGCGGCTAAAGATGAATGTAACTGATATCATCAATTTTTAATTACTATTACTTAATCACTATTAATGTTATGCAAGAATGAATAAACGGGTGCTGAGAAACCTACATTGAGGTATTTGTGGAGAAAATAGGAAACTAGACAGCCTGACTTTGTCATTCAAAGACATTTTTAAACTCTGTAGAGTATGGTGTTGTCATGTTTGAAAGATTCAGTGACCTACTACAATGAGCTATAATAGGCTTACTGTACAGCGAGATGCAAGAAGCTACAGTAATCTTTAGTGATGACTAGAGTGATATTGAACAAACCTTTATCCAGTAGCTTGTTATGTGAAACTTCAATGATCTAAAATTAGCAGAAAATAGCCTTCAGTTATCTAAATGGATAACAAAATTATACCTTAAGGGGTCACAAAGTGAACTTAACATTAGTACATGCATACTGCTAGGAAAAGGAACGTAAAAAATTTGTCCTCTGGTGAGAAAGGAAGATAGTAAATGCATGCCAACCAGATGCTCCAACCACTGAGCTACAGGAGGACAGCTTTTATGGAAACCCATGGTAACCCAACTCCTGTGACAATCAGGAACTAGTGAACAAGTCATGGAAATGTACAGTCTTCATTGTGTTACCTCTCTAGTTTTTGCGGGTGACCACCTTGTGATCTTGCACGAACATGGCTTGGTTTCAGTAGTGAGTCTAAAGACAAGGACAGGAGTGTGTTATTAGAGGAGGTCATATTTATCATTCGTTGCAAATCCACACAGTGAAATAAGGGATTGTCAGGCTGATCTTAATGCTTTTGAAAGCGTTACACCGAAGTATTTTTTTAAGTAAAGAAGAGCGAATAAAGTGTGTCGAAGGGTAATTCGTCTCAGAAGCTAAAATAAAACTGAATAATCCTAAACTGCATTCAGGTTGCCCCAGGCTCACGACATATTGAACACAGTTTTGCCACCGTGCTCTTCAACACTACAAAGCACACTTGGTAAATTAATGATCCTAGCAATATGCGTGCCATTTGCCACATGTCAGCCTACTATGCTTGCTGCAAGTCTCTTTTTCCCTCAGTGGTTAGAGCATCTAACCTAGGTACATAAGATCATGGTTTGACTGCAGCCAGGGACTCTGGGTTTTTTGTTTTTTTTTAGTACCGAGCTCTACATTCACCATGAACTTTCTATTTCTATTATGTGTTTCTTGAATAACAATTTTCAGGGGGCCATCTCTTGGGGAGTACATGAAGAATAGCAGAAACATGAAACGAGTCACTGATTCAGGTAATTGATCCCTATGTGAGATGGTTTAGTTTCTAGTGCTACAGCACATTTTCATTAGTCATGTTGCATTATGGCAATCCCATGGTTACTGTATATATCGGTACTGTACTGTACATATATTTACAACATAGCTTACTTATCAGAGTATAAAGCACTGAAATGACGCCATTTTTGTGCGCGTGCAGTTTTTAGATCGTTACAGGTCTCGCTTTTTTCACAAACCAGAAGAAAAAATTTCACGATAAAAATTACAGCTCTACCACAGAATTAGTAATAAGACTTCAAGTGGTGTGTGTTTTTATCGAAGGATTTTAGTCGTTCTTTAGAAACAATGTGCGAAACAAAACAACTGTGTCCCGTGACGCCAGTTCTGTGCGTGCTTACAAACTATGAATAAAACTTGTATTCTCGCAAATTGAAGCCAATTTTTATACAAATGTAAGCAAAGCTGTGTTATAAAACAGCTAAAAAGCCTAAATCGTAAAATTTAATCTATGGGTTTCTATCTTTGACTGATGAAAATTCTCTATAACCCCAAGGATCACCACAGATGTCTACATGAATGTACACTAGTACAGATGTAGGAAAACAAACAAATTCTTTTTTCGTGTTTCCTATGGCTACAAATCTCCACATGCATGTCTGTTTTGAAAGACAACCTTTTCTGCGTTGATAAGTTAGTTTTACGTCTGCCACCATCCTCAGTGTGACATTAATTTCCTTAAAATAGCCCACATATAAACAGATGTAGAGGTTCATCCAAGAACCCCAGACAGACTACGTTAAACTTCCTTTTAAAAATGCCCTATATTTGCCTACATTTCCAGGGCTCGAGACTAACTTTTCAGCTCAGTAGCCTAGTGGCCAGTGAGAGGTTTGATTTCACCAGCCAAAATAAATTTTCACTAGCCAGACTTTTTTTTGCATAATCTCATACTGTGTTCATTGTGTCTAATTTTGAGCCGAGTTAAGTACTGTAGACAAGCCTCTCTGTAATCTCAACAGTGAAGAACTGGAATGTTGACTATTCTTTCCAACGGTTAAAGATCCTCGCACGAATACAAAGTATTATGTGCCTTCAGGGCAAATTCCCAGGCGCGATGTAGTTCACGCCTCTCTTTTCCGTTTCGGTCAGATCGCGACGAATATCTCGAAAAGTTAACCTTATGTGAGCATGTCATCGTACGGAGAAACGTTGGGAAGACAAGACTAACATTGTAAGGAGGTTGTATAAGGTACGGAGAAACGTCAAAAAGACAAGACTGATGCTGCAGCACTCAACTCACTTACGGAAAAACGTCTACAAGAGAAGACTAGTAAAACATAAGCGTATTTAAGTGCGTATTTAAGTGCAGAGAAACGTTGAGCAGAAACAACTTATAAGGTTCGAACTTACCGGCTGAGGTACGGAGAAACTCAGACGTTGAGAAGTCATGTCAAACACGTTGGTTGCAAATGCACTACAGAAGGGAGAAACACTGCCAACGTACCAAGATACGGAGACAAGTTGGGGAGGCACCGAGACCTTTAAAATACGCAACTACTAACTTAACTGAGAAACGTTATTAATTAGACAAAACTAATTCCGTAAGAATGTGTGTAACGTACGGAAGGACGCCGAACGGACAAACTGAACTATTATTACAGTGGGACAATAAATTACGGAGAAACGTAGATGAGACATGCAACTAATATCGCACTAACGTACGGATAAACGTTGAGAAGACAAGACTAATACCGTATGAACATACTAACGTAAAGAGAAACGCTAAGCGGTGTACAGTAATCGTACGAATGTACTAACACACTGAAAACCTTAAGGAGACAAGAACAATGTCGTGCAAACGTGCTAACGTACGAAGAAACGTTGAGAAGGCTAGACTAATAAATCGACGATCCTACTTACGTACAGAGAAATGTTGTGAAGACGTTACCTAGAGAGAAACGCTGGGAAGATAAACTTATGTTGTAAGAACGTAAGAACGTAGCAATTAATGGAAAAAAGTCGATAAGAGAAGACTAAAGAATTGTTTGAACGTACTAACTTGTAGACAAATACCATATGAACGTCCAATGGATCTTTCAAGGAAACGTATGGTGAAACGTTCTGAAGACGGCTAATTTCGTTCGAACGAAGTGATATCGGAGAAAAGGTTGCCAACTGAGACAAGAATTAGTAGGGGAAAACGTTGAGAGGACAAACAAGTATCATACGAACATTATATCTTTTTACGGAATAAGTTTTGGTTTCTGCTCAGTACACTCAATTTGCTTTTGGAATCCAATCATCAGAAGCAATATTTAGTTTGGTTTCCATCCAGTGCTTTGGTGCTTTGAAATTTTAACTAGCCAAAGTGACTCGTGAAAGCGCAAAACCTACTAGCCAAAACGGAATTTCTACTAGTCTGTGACTAGTTGGCTACCGTTAAGTCTCGAGTCCTGCATTTTGGTTACTAAAAAAGTGAAATCACCAATTTTTGTCTTTTTCTTTAAAAAAAATATGCCAAATCTGTTTCAGTGGCTCACCAGCAGCAAACGTTTATGCGGTCAAATTCTCCATAAATAGTCGGGTTCTTTCAATTCTTTTTACTGCTTTTTTTCCCACTATTCAAAATCATTTCAACCAGGGAAAAAGACATGTTTTACCTCCTCTCCCAACGCTGGTCAGGTTGTTAGTCCGTGGTTATGCAATCAATTCGAAACATCATGTTTTTACAGAATCAGTCGTACCTCCACAACCTCATGTTAACAAATTTGAGCAATTCAATAGAAACACATTTCCAGGGCGAATGCCTTGGTTGTATTTTGCATTTAAGCAGATGGTCACTGAGTACAGTTGGAGTACTTACTACATTTTATGACTTCTTCTCTGGTAACCATTCC